>Ga0209489_100068_pt1 | contig 141350 bp, 53 predicted proteins | sample SiratrowhiteBW_FD_187527 | JGI IMG/M metagenome (GOLD analysis project Ga0209489, IMG submission 187527) | Root nodule microbial communities of legume samples collected from California, USA - Siratro white BW (SPAdes) (version 2) | ecosystem: Host-associated > Plants > Roots > Nodule | place...
TATTATGATTTTAAATATATATATATATATATATATATATATATATATATAATAAAAAGTAAAATTGTAATTAAATAATATAAATATTTTTATAATAATAGAATTGTAAGTTGCTAAGTGGGATGGAAAAAGAAAGATAGGTGTCAACTTATATTGTTTCACAACCAAACCTATGATATTATATATAGTACGTTCATTTTAAATTAAAAATTACAAAGACTTGAACTAATTCAATAGTAAGAAAATCATTATAGTTCGCATTCATTTATTAGGCTTGTTAACTGAAATTATGTTTATTGGATCAAATAATTTATTAAAATAGTTTTTGTTTCTTTTCGTTTCATTAGCAATTTTATCTCATAATTTTGTTGGCATCTTTCTAATATGTTAAAAAAGTACATAATAGGTGTGACATTATTTAATAAAAGGACCACTTTCACATCGTTTGTTTCCGCACAAATACGGTTACGCAGAAAAAAAAATTGCGGACTCTTCTCATTTGTTTCAAATAATTTAAAAGGAAAAGTATTGATAAAAATGTCGAAAATTTAAAAAAAAAAATAACGTAAAAAGAAATAATTACACATTTACTTGAAAAAATAATAAACAAAAATATGTAAGAAAGAAATATATAATCAATTATATTAAATTGTATATATAATTTATTATGTTACATTGTATACATAATGACTACGTTATATAATGTAACATAATTGGTTACGTTACATATAACATAATATAATTAATTATATTATATAATATAGTAAAATAATAAAATATAAATATAAATAAAACTGTGAATAATATAAAATTTATAAAATAATAATAATAATAATAAAACTAGAATAAATAATAATAAACTTATAAATTAATGATAATAAATTGAATAATTTTAATAATAATAAAAGAAATAAATTTATAACATAATAATAATAATAATAATAATAATAAGATTTTGAAATTATAATAAAATTGCAAAATAATGATAATAAAAAACAAAACAAAAAATTCTAATAAATAGTATAAACAGATTTAATATAGTAAAAAGTAATAGAATTAAAATTTTCAATAAAAATGAAGTAAATTTACAAAATAATAATAATAAATATAATAAATAATAATAATAATACTAATAATAAGTTATAAAATAATAAAAGTGAAAATAAATAAAATTAAAAAATAATAATAATAATAACACTAATGCTGAGTTTGGTTCTAGAGACAAAAAAAAAATGCAGCGAGCTATGATTGAAGTTAGATTTTTAATAAATAAAAAATTAATAAATTTCAATTATCTAGAAAAAAAATTTAGATACAATATTTGTTCTCTTCATAAAAAAGATTTGTCGAGAAAATTCTTTTTTATTATATTTCTATAAAATATTAGTAATTAATAATAATTAATATAATAATAAATTTAATAAAATTATAAAAATAATAATAAAATATTAATAAAAATAAGAATTAATAAATTATAAAATAATAATAAAAATAAAATAATTTAAAAAATGTAATATCAATAATATTAATATTAAAAATTAGAAATAATAATTATAATAATAAAATAATAAAATAATAAAATTGTAAAATAATAATAAAAATATAATAATAAAATTATAATTATAATAATAATTAAAATAAATTTATAAAATAATAATATTATAACAATAATAATTTAATTTAATTTGTCATTTTAATTTTAATTTTAAAATAGTTTATACATTTATCATTCTATCAATTATAATAATAATAATTTATCAATCACACCAAATAAATTAATTATATTTAATTTTAAATTAATTTTAATTTTATCTATTAAAAATTTATATTATTAATTATACGTTTCACATTATTTATAAATTTTTCTTTAAATCTTATTTTTTTTTAAATTTAAATAATAAACTTTTCACATATTTTTATTTCAAATGAGTTGAAATGTATTTCTTTATATCCACTCCACAGTAAAAAAAAAATCTAAATCAAATTAAACAATCTCACTATCACTCCTTTTTTTTCTTTTTATTAGTGGTTGAGATCTACTGTGATCCAAACACACCCTTGTTATTTCCTAAGCATGTACGAAATGATGTAGAAGAAATGACATGAAGACAAGATTTTGTGGTTGCTGTAGTTATGGTGACTGTGGTGTACTTTAAAATAAATTTGGGGATGAAATTTCTTTCATTGTAATTTGAGCCATTATTAGCCTCAAATCATTGCTTTCCAATTCCAACCATTACCCATTATAGAATGTCTTCCCACCACTTCAATTCAAAGGACACAAAGGAAAATTACTTTCTCTTCTTTCAGTTTACAAGTGTTTATAATAAAAGTAATAATTCAACACAATAAAGTGAAGAAAGAAAGGCCCAAGCTTGTGTTTTCCATAGCTTTCACAACATTATAAAATTATCTTGCCAAGGGTTAATATATCATAAGATTAATATATAAATCTTATAAGAAATTCTTTATTATGATATGTTCACATAATTAAAAATAAGGCTCAACATCTTAAATAAAACTATAAATTATAAAAATAAAAATCAATGTTTAAACATTATATTTGAATAAAAATCAATTGCTTTTTAGGCCAGCTATTGAGGTCTCAAACGATTGGCAGCCACTAGGGACATGTCTCCCTTAGTGGTGGTGAAACTTTTGGCTAAACATTATCATGTTGCTACCCAATTTTCATTTTCTTTACTCCAACATGTCCTTCGCATTATCTTTAACTAGTTTTTATAATGCCTTTTGATTTATTGGATTCAAAAGGAAATAGCAAATAAGATATTTTTATGGTTAAATATTTTTAAATATAACTATATATTATATAAAAAATAAACATATAATTTATTACAATTAGTATATTTCATTGTATTAAAATAATATAATTTAATAAATCTAAAAATTATTTTATCTATTGTTTAATTATATCCATCAACATTATATATAAATATTTATATAATAAAAAATGTGTTAGGAGGAGAATTAACTTTTCTTTATTCATATTGGCAGGAAAGACATAAAAGCTTTGAGTTTAAGGAAAAAAATTTATATTCATTTTTATAATATATATTTTATAGTTTGGTATAGGAGAAAGCTTGCTTTCTTTGATTAACAAAATATCATTTATATATCTAAGTTACATTTTTCTATTTGTTAATTTTATTTTTTATTTGTTCCTTATCTTATTAAAAGACAAATACTTTATAAAAGATGCATTACATGATATTTTCTTATATTATAAATGGAACACTTAAATAAAAAACTAATAGGAACCTCGTAATTTCTTTAACTATATACCCCTTTTAATTTAAACAAAAAGGGATCCAAAAACTTGACCACATCAGGATCCAAGAACATCAACATGACTTGTTAGTTTATAAATTTAAAATATATAATTAAAATTAAGATATAGTTTACTGTATTTCAAAATAAATAATATCAATATCAATATACTGTTATGTTAGAAAAAATATTCTATCAGATAAAAATTGAATTATTAATACAAAGTTATTAAAAAACAATACCTTTAATAATGTAAAAACATTAATAAGGAAGGAAAGGAATTGGAGTATAAAATGAATTCGTTCTCAGAATATATCAAATTTATTTTTAAAATTTAAACAAATCAATAATTTATTTCTTTAAGACCGAATAATAGAGATAGATGGTCTTGTTTATTAAAAAAAATTATTACTAAAAAGTGATTTTTTAACTGATTATTATATAAGTAGAAATTGATATGTTTTCTTTATGATTAAAAATTGTTATTTTAATTCAAATGATTTTACTGCATATCTATAACTCTAAATTTCTTCTAAATGAACAGTAGAATTTTTAAATAAATTTACTTAAAATGTTAAAAAATATAATAAGTGATTATTTTATTAAAAAAAGGTACTCTTTTAAAAGAAAGTTTGAATAAACAGGACCCATGGATAGCAAATATCCTTGATATAATATATGTATACAGCCTAGAAAGGATTTGATATAATATGATATAATGTATCATATTAGTACATAGTTTTGTTAATATATGCATAAAAAATTATATTTAGTATTAGTTTATCACGTTAAAGCGTTTGGATGACACATTATACTATTGTATAAAATTGTAATGTTTATAATAACGTGGTATTAGAAAAAGCAAAAATTACCGATGAAATAAATCCATCATAAATATCTAAAATTTGTCGGTAAATTAATTATATGTAAATTTATCGATAAATTTCTAAGTCTGTTGGTAATTATCAACGAATTTCTGACAGATTTTTGAATTCAACAGATAAAATTTTGTCGATAAAATTTTGTCTGTAATTTAACTTTTTTTTTATAGTGACTGTTCATATTGTAATTTCTCAAAAGTTTTCAATACATGATTTTGTGTAAAGTGTTGTCCTAATTTAAAATATTCTTCTTACAAGGTATTAACATTCTTTTTGGAAGACTGGATTTCTATTAACCTAATTAATTGTATTTGTTTTACTGAAAAAATTATCTATTATTCTCAAGATAGACCGAATAACATATTCAAAATTTGAACTCAAAATTATGAATTAAATTAAGAACAACTTTATGAGTTGATATGTGCAGTTAGTTATTTCAGAACATTTTTTATGAATATTTAAACATTTTTTTCTAATGATATTTTTAAGCAGATAGTCATTGACAATAAATAATATTAAGAGTACTTAAATGTTTTTCCTTAAAAAATAATCTTCCTCTATTATACCTTTCTTTCTTGCCATAAATATTTATGACAGTTGACATCTTGCATTATTGAGAGTACGAAGGAAAAAATTTAGAAAAAACTTATTATTTTGTATAAGTACTAAGTTTGTCAATCCTAGGCTTTTCTACGTGACTTTGTTTTAGTTTCTTAGTTTTTCTGCTGTTGCTGCTTTATTTTTCTACTGTACAAAAATAGTTACCAAGTTGTCCATTTGTTTCTGTCCTCGTTACCTTTTTTCTACTCAAATTGCACGAATGATGGTACTTTAATCTTGGATTTCTCTAAGGGTTTTTTTAAGTAGGCCACAATCTTTATCTATGATTGATAAATTGCAATATATAATATAAATAAGTAATTTTGTATTTCAAAAATTTAAAAGATAAATTTAAATGAAATTGTGATCATTTAATAAATTTATTTATTAGGTTCAAAATATATTATCTTAGAATTTATTTGAAGTTTGGATAAATATTATATTGACTCAACATTAATATATATACATAATATTGTAATTTTTTCATAATATATATATATATATATATATATTTCGTAAAAGATTGTCATATTCAAGTCGGGAACATATACAACTTAGTGGAGTTAACAAACTATAACACTTTAATCATTCATTCAAATTTATGATAAGGATTACTAAAGCTTAATAATGTATATTTTTGGTCTGATCCTTGTGATTGACTACATCATTCACTCAAATCAAATGCAATTGACAATTAAAAAGTTCTTTTATAAGGATTAGTAACTAAAGTATGTTTTAAATGAGATATATTTCGATTTGACCCTTGTGATTTTCGTAGGAGGAGGACATACATGTCAGAGCAGGCACAAACTCTAGGTGCATTCGTACCTGCGAAGCATCATATTATGGTCATATAACTCCCTCCTAAACCAAAAATTGTTCTGTTTTCTATCCTTCCAAAATTTTCTGTACAAACTATAAATTATAAATAATACCATTCGTGTTTTAAAACGAATCACATAAATTTGGATGGACGTATATTGGTTTTAGTCATTTTTATATATATTTTTTGTTATAATTATATTTGTTACATGAGGACATAGAAAACTTTAATTATATGTAAGTTAGTACGGATGTTATGTTATAGTTGATAACTTTTTATTGGATGAGAATGTAAAAATACTTTAAATTATTATTAATTCAATTATTACTCTCTCTACATCTATATCTATATAAAAGGCACAGATAATGTTATCGTATCCGCGAACGTGTCCTTGCGATGAATTTTAGAGACACTTTCAGGATAGATTATATGTTCCATATTTTCCCTATAGGAATCGCAATATTTGGGATTCATAAACCACATGAGTAGCTGAGATGATGTTTGTTTGTCCACACTGAATCCATGCGCGAGAAAAAAAATACAGATTCATCATATATGAAAAATTTGGCGTGCAAGAAGATAAACCCAAATCGGAGAGGGACAAAACTGGATTCTTGTAGAAAATTAACTCGAGTGCTAGAATCTATAGAGAGACATAGAAGAGTATGATACGCAAGGCAATTAGAAGATTAGAGAAAATCTCTATGAAAATTGGGGCTATAACGTTTGAGATGTAGGTAAGTGATTTCAAGTCATGAATGTAAAGATAGAAAAACCAATCAAGTGCTCCTCCACTATACCAATTAGTGCATATATTAGTTAGAAAGGGAATATATCTCATCATCAGCTCTTTCACCTTCTCTCTCTCTTTCTCTTTCTTTCTATCTTGTAGCCCCACTCCCCCATGTTGTCTATAAATTGGACATGCACGCAAGACTATTGGATGAACCAAAAAAACGAAGAGAAACAAAAAATGGAGTACTCTAATGGATTTCCTAGAAAAAGAGAGGTTTCTCTTCAGGAACTTAGCAAAAGGCTTGCTGAGTTTGCTGAAGTAAGAGGATGGGATCAATATCACAGTCCCAGAAACCTTCTTTTAGCTCTTGTAAGTCCCACATGTGTCACTAAATTTATGATGGTGAAATTTCTTTAACAAATATTGTCCTTTATTATGCAGGTTGGAGAGGTGGGAGAGCTTTCTGAGATATTCCAGTGGAAAGGAGAAGTTGCAAAGGGGTTACCCAATTGGAGTAGTGATGATAAGGAGCACTTAGAGGAAGAGCTTTCAGATGTTTTGCTTTATCTAGTGCGTCTTGCTGATGTTTGTGGGCTAGATCTTGGACAAGCAGCTCTCACAAAAATAGTGAAGAATGCTCAGAAATACCCAGTCACTACCACTGACCATACAACCACTTCCACTCGCAACTAGCTACCTATCTACTACTGCTGCTCTGCTATAATTCTACCTACCCTTCAAAAAAATAATTGCATATCTATGTAACTTCTCTTCATTTTAAGTTTTCAAACTCAGTCCATTGCCTCTTCAATCTTGACCTGTGTAAGAAGAGCAAATTAAACCTTTAATTAAAGAAGCTATCACTATTTAATAATTTGTGTTATATATATATATATATATATATGTGTATATTATGTATTAGTTTAATTACTTGTTACCAAAAGGACTGCACTCATATTTTATTGTCATGCATACATGGAACTCCACATGTGATCTCGTGTCCTAAATGTTAGTGAAACGAGAAATTTGGCCATGTGAGGCACGTGCCTGAGAAACCATTCTTCATAGATATGTAAAGCTGAAATCATAAGAATTTGTAACAAGAGAGAGGTATACAATAACTCAAAAGGGAAACTTTGATTTAACAACCACATTTCGCCAGTTGACGTGGTATAATTATATACGTAGACAAGAATAAAATGAGACTTTTTTTTTAAAGATATTTAAGATATTTTGTTATAAAAAAGCATAATTAGATTTTAAATATCTAAATTTAAAATTTGAAACGTGATAAGAATCTAGTGCACCCATTTGTATAAGGGAGATTTCATGTGACAGTGGTTGCAGTGGCGAGCGACAGTAGGAGACTATCGACGGTGGGAGACAATCGACGGTGGCGAGCGACGGTGGTCGATAATCGACGATGGTTGCAGTTTGTGGCAAAAATTTTTGCCATATTTTAGGGTTTGATTACTTTTGTAAGAGTGTTTCATTATAGCCCTGGTAAAATATGTTGGGTAGCGTTCTAGATAAAACCTCAAATATGTAAATCCTAAAAATACTCTTAGTGCCACGAATGTTTTTTACACATTATTTATGTTGGCTACGTCAGCGCCAAGTAAGATTATAAAGTGAATATGTGTCACGTGTAGTTGTCAAAAGTATAATTACTCAACTCAAAATTATGTTTATAAGAGGCGGATTGAATATTATGTTAATAAGAGATGTTTAGAAGAGGTGGATTGTAGCCGATGAAAAATTGCCGCACTTTAAAAGAGCCCATCATTAATACCATATAAGAGAGGATGTATCTTTAACTTCCTTTTTAAACTGGTTATGCATGTCCTCCCAAACTGTGAATATTTGATTCACTTTGAGGCATGTTTAACTTATGCTTAACCTAAAATTAAGTTATAAATGAATTAATTTATACATGAATTAATTCTCTTTTTTTTCTTTTCTTTTCTAGATATCTTTGCAAGTTCAAAACAGACACATAGTCGCATGTAAAGTTCCAAATTATATTGGATGCAACTATTTTGAACCATAAGTTGCGGTTGCAGTAGCTTGTGTCACTCAAATGATGTTGTTGCATGTGCGGTTGGAATCATGAGATGCTGCTTGCATTTTAGAAACATTATCTTTTTTCTAATATCTATCCAAGAGTTAATGTGAAAGTGTAATAATAGCTAGTTATTTCACCTAACCTTTAATTTATTTCACTAGTTTCTATTGTTAGTAAAAACAGATATATTTACTATTTGTGTCATCTTATTTAGTTTATAACATCCTTTTCGATATAATTTCAAGTAACATTCAAGATTTTTTTTTTTTTTTAAAATAAAAATTGTTTTAATTTTCTTAATCAATGCATAAACTATGATAATTATCTTAAATACGACCTTTTGAAGAGTTTCTACTCAATCAGAGAGTGTTTTCCGGATTTTTCAACAATGACGTCTTTTATAATTTTGTAATTTTTTTTATCTTTTTTTCAATCAATTATTTTTCATATTTATTTTTAAGTTAAATTTTGAATTATTTTAGAAATTACTTATATTTAAAAATGTACTTAAATGCATTTTTAGTTTTTCAAATATGATTTTTCTTGTTCCTAATTTGTTTTGTTAATATTAAACTCTTCACTTCTTTTAATAGTTTCTTTTATTTTTATTATTAGTTATGATTAGTTTAACAATAAAAATATAAAATGTTAATTAATATAATTAAGATAACAAAACATTTTTAAATTCATATAACAAAAAAATATAAATTTTTTTGTTAATAATTAACTAAAATACAATTCTTAGTTAATAAAAATAATTTAATTTATTTTTATTCAGTATTTAATTTTCAACATATTATTTTTACAAAATAATATAATTTAGTTAGACGCTTATAATTTATTTTATTTATACTAATTTTGATATTATAATTTTGAATAATTTTAAATTTATTAATTTATTTATTTTTAAATAAAATATATATATATATATATATGTTTTATATTTTTAAATTACTAATTTTAATATATTAAACTTATATAAAAAATAATTATTCTTTATTTATATCTTTACAACTATTTAAAGCTAATTTAAAATACTTTTATCCATAAAATATGAATATATTTTAACAGTAATCATTCTTTACGTGTAAAATGAATAATATATAATTATTATATGTAATCATTTATTTAAATAATTTTATAAATAAAAAATAATTTAATAAAATAGTATAAAACGTATTTTTATGATATATTTAAGATAAAAACTGTGATTATCTCAGTTATAAAATATTAAATACGTTACTTAATTGAATTATAAATTTAGAAGTAATCCAAATATTTGAATTGATGCTTTATATTTTTGGTGCTAAATTAATTATAGTTAATAAAAAAACACACAACAAAATGTTAACGATTTAAAAATAAAAAAAAAATATGGAGACTTAAATAAATTAGTTAATTAAATTAAATTTTTAAAATTTAAATTATTTTTATTTGAAATATTTTCTGTTATCTTAATGATATTTATTCTTCTTTTTCATTTTCAGTGTAAACTAATTAATTAAAATAAAGACTTAAAAAACATACTGTTAGAAAATTTATATGTTTAAAAATATATTTTCATTATAAATTTTACTTGTATAAACTAAGCATTAATCTTGTATATTTTACAAACTAAAGTACTGTAGTTATGTGTATTATTGTTTATAATACGTAAAAATGAAAACATGAATTGCGGTGTCAATACCTATCCATTGTTGTGTAACTTCTGTCGAAGTTCTATATATCATATATAGTTAAGTTCCTTCAGTATTCAAATAGCATATCTGTTAAAGAATTGATTTTGGTAAATATTCAATGAGAACATTTTTTGAAAGAATGATAGAATTATTGTGAGTGCTAAATTTTTTTCTCAAGCAATTAAAATAATTATATATTTGCTCGTGGTCAATGTGAAATATCTATTAGTTTTATTAATAATTAATTTTTATAAATTGATCACTTTCCATAAAATCTCTTCTCTAATGACACTTTTTTATTTAAAGAATTAAAATTTGAGATTCACTTAAAAGATTTTAGTTTGATTTGAGTGTTTTGGGTATGGTTAAGTTAGTTGCTAATTTATTTCACTAATATATAAATTAAGTTCACTCACATATAATTTAATTTCACTCAGTGTTTGATAAAATATGTAAAAGTAATCTATTTTAAGAGGTTTTAGCTTATAAATTATTTTTAGCTGTCATACTACTTATTTTTTTATATTTTAATTTTTTTTATAGATATTAAATATTAAATATTTATTTTAATAAATACAATATTTTTATTTTTTGTTTTACTTTATAAATTTTTGGGAAATTCAAATTAAAATAAATTAAAATTTTTGAAAATAAATAAAATTTTAATTTAATTAATTCTCATTGAATCAATTAGCTTAAATAAAATGACTTACTGAAATAGATAAAATATATGCAATTTTAAAAATATAAATTGAAAATATTCAATAAAAATATAATTATTTTTTAAAAAAATATAAAACTATATTTAAATAATAACATATATTTTTTAGAATAACTAATATATAATTAAAAATTAACTTATCAACTAGTTATTAGTTAGAAAATAGCTTTATTTCAGAAGATATTGGATAAATTATTTAGTTTATAAAATGCATTTCAAAACTAACAAATTTTTAAATGTTAATATTAGATTATAAGTATTTGATGGTTTTTTATGTATAGGTTTGAGAAGGGTCTACGGAGAACATTCAAGTTTGTAATGTATTGGTTTGTTGATCTTTTTAAGTTTTTTATACACTTCCCAATCTCCAATTGATCAGAATTGCAAAACTAATTGCTATTAGCAGCACTTAGAGTTAGGGGGTGTCATGGATTTAATACAAGTCTTTTCCTTCAGATAACAAGATGCACTTTTTTTTGTGTTGTTTTTAAGATTTGAAACCTATTAAATATAACTGAGTTATCTAAACAGTAAAAAATAGTATAATAAAAACAGGTTTTATTATTTTTTGCATATATTTTTATTATATGTAAAAATATAATGAAAATGAGTGTAACTGCATGTTAAAAAACAGTAAATAAAAGTTTGTGTGAAGTGTGTTTAAACTATTTTTTAATAATGAAATTATTGGCAAATAAAAGTATTCAATCATGAAATATTCTTCCAAATAGGAATATACATTATCACATGGTTAATTGATGAGTTGAGGGCCAAGAGTTTGAGGATGAGGTTACTGTTTACTAAAATTTGATGAGTGAATTGACCAAAACAAAGTACTACTTTGTTCATGAGTTTCAGATGCCCCATCCATCCTTTTCTACCTTTGAAGCAGAGGACACTTTTATGGCTATTAATTGGGCACTTCTGATCTGTGTTTGCTTCCTTCCTAAAATCATTGTAACAGGGACTTTAAAACTTCTAATTATTCTTTGCAATACCTCATCAACATATCAATGACCATTTAATAATATTTAATGTTAATTAATATCAAACAAATATGTTGTTTTCAACACCATTAAATTTAAATATTTTCAATTAAATTTTAATTAATTTTTTATTAATTTTTTTTATCATATAGATTACTTAAAATAATTTTTTTATTTACGTATTATATAGTTTGATTTTATTTATTTACGTATCCTTTGTCGTAAAAAGGTGTTTTTATTTTTCTAACTCAAGTTTTATCTCTTGAGTCTCTTATGGGACAGCTGTTTCCTGTACATACATTACTTCTTCTTACATCTAATAAATTTTTAATATGCAAACAATTTTTTTATTATTTTTGTTTTAAATTTATTTATTATATGATCTTTTTCTCTTTCCTACTAAGTCATGTATACATATAACTTAAGTCATGTATACATATAACTGTAAGTAAAAAGTTGTTAACTTCTATCATAAATATTAACAAACTTTTTAAATAAATAATAAAAAAATCTAATAAATATAAAGAAATATTTATATTTTTTTAAGCAATATTTATCATAAAACTAAATATTTAAAAATAATATGTTAAATTAATTTTTTTAAATGATCATAAATATCTTAACAATATCCAACATCATTTTTATTATTGTTAATAAAATATAAAAATATAAAAAAGATGTTTATGTAAATATGAGAAAAAGAAAAAATATTTAATATATAAAATAATAAGGATATTATTGGTATTTTGAGAATTTTTTAAGTGCAAAAAAATATTTTATATCGTGTGTAGGAAGCAACTACCTAAAAATACCGTGCTATTGTTATTGGAAAGAGATAAGTTGATCCCTAGTTAAAATTAATTAAAGAATAAAGAAACAAATTCATCAGTAGATTAGATAAAAAAAATAAAGATAACGGTTACGAAATCCTTTTGACAAATAAAACCAACCAACCAATCCAAGAGCGGTAAAAATAATAAATTCTTTGTATAAATTGCAAACTTAATTGACTTTTAAATACTCTAAAAGTACTTTTAACCTCTTTCTATTTTCACCTCTTTTGGATTGGTTACAAATGGCCCATTTATTTTTTCCATTTTAGGTTGAGCCAGTAAGCTTTTCAAATTTATTATTACTTTATTTAATTTTGAGAAGATAATGGCTAATATAATACTGTAATAATTAATATAAAATTGGATGTGCACAATATTAATTAATGAAGGAGAAGCGAGGGAGAAAAATGTTTAAATTTCTTTCGTTATTTTCAATTTAGACTCATTCAGCTAGTCATTAAAGTTTTTAAGCCCAAATGAAATTTTTATTGGGTTGGCCCGAACCTTTCAACTTAGTCCGCTGAAACTGTTCTGATAAGTTTAATAATTTGAAAAAGAGGTTTTATATTAGCCAATAGTTATTTTCCTGTTGCACTGATAGTGTTCACTTTTATCTCTTGAGATATAACCAATGCACAAAACCCTCAACCACAACCACCGCACTATTCCAAGAAAGTTTGAACAACACCTTCATGCCATCAATAATTTGTTTCATGCTATTTTTTTTGGCTAAATCATTCCAATGCTTCTTTCTTATTCATGTCTATAATTTACTCATTCTTTTTCAAAATGTCACTCTGTACTTTTGCAAAAGAAAGAAAAGATGTTTCTTATTTTAATTTTTAAGTGAATCAGAGTCTAAACAAGTTGATATCGATCCTTTTTGAGTAAGATCATATCTCTATCACTTTGTTTTATTCAACAAGATTTAACATTTCTTTATGATTAATGCAAACACCAACATCACATGGCCTACTACTTGTTTAAGATTGTGAACCACCATCTCACGACCTATTTGTCCCCTGTAGCGTCTTCTTTAAATATAACCCTCTTACATTGAACAAGTATATATTAACGTTAAAAGTTTCTAAACAAAATAGGTTACGTGGTTTTTAAGTTTACTTTTACCTCTTAAATTTACGTTTGTTTATGATTTATGTTTAATGATAGGTTATAAAGTCAATCATCATGAAATGATATGTCTCTAATTAAAATTTTATTTATATGTTATAATTTAGCCTAAGCTATATGAAAAAACAAAAATATAACAGATTGATTAGGAAAAGGTAACAATTATTAATATGTGTGACGATAATGGGCATTGCAAAAGAAGAGAATACTCCAAAAAGCACGTGCCAATAAACCACATCCTCTTCATCTATGGATACTACAAATGCAAATTCAGACCCACCACTCAAATAAAAAAAAAAAAAACAAAAGCTCACACTTTGAGCAATTTGTATTTGCTACCTTAAGACGATTGACTGTATTTTGTATTTCCACCGACGCAGATATTGCTACAATGGAGAATATTATTCAACAGTATTAGGTTTCGCTCACTCACTAAAATCTTAGCTTTTGATGAGAGCTTAATAATATATTTGTATAGAAAAATGATTTATTAATAACCTACTTACAACTATTTAACAACTTCATATTTAATAATAAAACATTATATTTAGAGGTTAACAATTCTTTAATTAATAATAAAATATTTATTGGTGTAAATGGTAAGAACATAACTCATAAAATATAATACTTTAACGTACATCTAATTTTGTTGACAAATATATTATAATAATATAGTAATATAAAGAGTAATAATATTTTAAAATTTTGAGTGTTGGAAAATTGAAGGAGGAAACTTCAGAAAATTATGTAAGAGTGAGAATTTAGTACGATTCACATAAAAGAATGACAATTGACACACAAAAAAGATTAAATAAGAATGAGACAAGGTAAAGAAATGATATCACCTTCAACTCAAAACCTTCAAACATTGAGTTTGTGGGTTTTTTTTCTTATATATTGTTCAACCTTTTTCATTTTCTACTCAGTATGAAACTAGACTCACACTTAGATATATCTAAGAATTTTCCTGAAGTAAAAGTCCCTCTCACATTAATACACTTATTTCTGAGTAAAAATATTTTTTATACACTTCACAGAGATATCAAGTGGTATCATTCTTGTTTAATTTTTTAAACAAGAACCGTAGTTGTCGTGATAACGGACTCTTATCTAATTTTTGTTTCATCTTTTCGATATTTTCTTATTCAATTTTCGGAACATATCTACATATTACATAATCAAATATACTATTATTTTATTCTAAGATTTTATTTATATTTATTATCATTTTAATGTAGTATGTTATTGTCAAAAGGAGTTATTAAGCAATTATGTAAAAAAATTGTCAATAAATTATCTTTTTAATATAAATCAATGAGTAATAAGTTACATGAAATTATCATAAATTAATTGTATATTTTAAGTGAGATTATTATTGTTCTTTATATACTGTTCGCAAAGTTTCTATATTGACAAAACATTTATTTTCCTGTGATATGAATGTTATAGCTAGGAGACCGATCTAAAAAATAGGCATGGCAAAAACTGGTGCAGCATGGCTTTTACTTTCTTCAAATGCGGATTCCACTTTTTCGCACTCACAATTATTGAAATAAATGGAAGAATGAGCACCTAGGATGTGTCTCGGAAAAGTTATGGTTAATATGTTTTTCCCAACACATTACCACTAGAAAACAGGAAAAGCGTACATAATACACATGGTTGAATTGTGTGTGTGTGTGTGTTTTTTTAACTTTTAGAAAACAGGAAAAACGTAATAACAGGGTTGAATTGTGCTTTGTTTAAAGAAAAACTTTTCGTAAATATTATAGAATGATGATAATTCAAACCATGGTTTATACATGATAAACGGTCGCAGTAATTTTTCTAAAGAAATTACGTTTGATCATACGCATCAAATTTTTCACTTAATAGATTAACTTGTTTAAAAAAGATTTTTAAATTTTAACTTTTAAAATGACACTTTGTCTTAAATTAAGATTGTAATAATATTCAAAGCAAAAAACTTTTGACATAACATATTACATTTAATTTTCAATCCACATATTAAGTTTCATTAAATATATTAATACTATGAGGTAGAAAATTAATATTTTTTGAAAAACTAATTATTTAACTCTTAAATATTCTTTAAATTTGTAATTTGTTAATTATTATTCGAATACAATTATTTCTAACTAATTAGTTAAATATTATTTAGAATCAATCACTCAATCAAAAGTAACAGAAAAATAGAAATCATCTTTATATGTATGATTTTATTATGATTTAAAAACTAAAAGAATAAATATTTGCAGTAACAATCTAAAGAAACAACTTGAGAGATTTCATAAAAATAAAAACTGAGCCACAATTTATATAAGAAAATGACACTACGCTGAATCTAAAACCTTAAAATATTAGATTTATGAATTTTTTTTTATATATTGCTCAATATTTCCATTCTTACTAAATGTAAAACTAGACTTATAATAAATACCTATCGATATGTTTTCATTAAAAAGTTGATTGCACCGAATAGATTAAAAAAAAGCCCATATACTAGTCACAATCAACCTAACGTCGGCTTATTTAACAAGGCTTAAGTGTTTAACAGTTACTAACTTTAAATTAATTAATTCGTTATATATATCAACTATAGTTTGATGGAAAAAGAAGCTAGTGGAATACTATTTTGGCAATAGATCTTATTTTAAACTTATTCTAACTTAAAGTTCAAATGTACCAATTTAATGTTAAAGTAATCTTTATAGAAAATATAAATATTATTTCATTAACTTTGAATGATACTGGCTTATTGAACGATGAAAATCATTAAACATTTTCAAGTTTAGATTAACATAAACAATACAATTTTAATTTTGATGTAAACTTAGAATAAAAATTTAATATTTTGTTAATTCAACGAATCAGTCTCATTCAAAAGTGATAGAATAATTTGAATTCTAAAATTAAATTTAAAGTTTTATTTACTTTAAGATTCAATTTATACATTTGAACTCAGAATGAATCACTTTATTATTAACTAATATCTACTAAAGATAGTAAACTTTGGTAGATCTTATTTTTGTATTTGAATCTTACATGAACTTTGTGATGACATTTCATCTGGCCAAACTACTCCATTTTGAACTTAGACATACAAATACTTATGAAGTAATTTAAGTTTTACAAAGAAGGATCTTCAAGATCAACTCCAAGTTGAGTGAAGTAAGGGCTTTCAAGAGCTTCTCGAAGCTTCTCATCATCGTACCATGTATCACGCCAGGTCTCCAAGTTGACAAAGTAGTTCACTACGGAAGACCTGCACAATTCTTTTCTCCATTCTTCCAACTTCGGAAATCCTACATTTTCTCCATATTTGTCACAATACTGCAAAACAAGTTTAACTGTTATGTTACATGTCACTAAAATTTGCATGCTGTAGCAGATACCAGACAAATAAACTTAACCTCAAAGTCTGCAATAACATGGGTGTGGCGTTTAGGAATGCCAGCAGCCTCGTTTGAATGATAAAACTCCTCAATTGATTTCATCATTTCCTCACGTGATGGCAAAACCCTTTTCCCAGAAAGCAGTTGAGCTACCCATTTTCCTTGAGACTCAAAGAAAGGGAGCCCTATGATCTGCACCACTTATCGACCAATATTACTAACAAAAATATGAGCTTTTCTCAAATATATAGATACCCAGATACAGATCTAATTCAAGGTAATTAATTTACCCTTTTGGGGATGCCTAGGAGAGAAAGCGAAGGAGCAAGTGATGGAGGGAAAGTGTGTTCATACAAAGGACCCACTCTGTTATCATCCACAACAACCATTCCCTTTGTGTCAAGAAAGGGGAAGGAATAGTTGTACCTACACAGAATCAATTTTTCTTTTTTAAGTTGACTTTTGAATTAAAGAAAAACTTAGAATGGTTGAATTTCTTGCTTTATGAATGAGACATTATAGAGAAAATATGTGATCCTGTAAGTGTTTGATCAATTTTTTGGCAGCTTAAAATTTTGTGGTGGTATGAGATGTTACCCAGTGCAGTATAAAACAGTATCTGCGAGAATGCTGGAACCGTCCGTGAAAATGACCCTTCCATCCTCTTGAAGGTTGTCGATCTATACAATGTACCAGGTTTATCAGGGGTAGCATAAATAGCATGGAAATATTTCATGGGACTAGAACTTCAAGATTATACCTGTGGACGAAGGTGAAAATGCTCGTATTTGGATATGACTTTAGATAAACCCTCGTAAATATCAAGTGATTTCGAACTGATGTAGAGTTCCTTCACTACTTTCACAAGTTCCATTGATATTTCTTGTCCACTAAAAGAATTTCCAACTACCACCACTATCTATATATATAAAAAATAAATAAAATAAATAAATAAATCTCAGTGTTTCTAGACATATGCTTGCATTGTTTTTACAAAAACTTTTAGAACCATATCTTCTATAAAAGAATCCCACTCTCTACGAAGAAAATATAACTTTAATGGGTGTTAACTATTCATGTACCTCCCCGCCGAATGGCTCTGGAGACCTGTAAACGTGACTGTGCATTTGTTTTCTTCTCCATTTGTCCATTCCTGACCATCAACAACGGAATAACATTAGCTTACATATAATTTCAGGTCATTTTCATTTGCATGGATTTGTGCGAGACACAAATTTAAGAGAAAATATTGGCTAATTATAGTAATTTTGATGAGATACTGATTCGTTGTCCATGCAATATTCCATCCACGTACCTTGAATGCAGGGCATTCTAGGGTTAGAGTAATGGCCAGTTGCCACAACCACAGCGTCAAACACTTGTTCAACTTCCTCATTACTCTTCTTCTCTTTGCTTCTAACAACCCATTTCAAATCCTCACTAGGGACACCATAGTTTAATGGTCCCACATAAAGGACCTTTGTGTTGAACTGGATCATCTCTCTCACCTTAAACCAGTCACAAAAGTCCTTGAGGTAGAGAAGGAGCTCTCTATGGCTAGGAAACCTCCTTGTGTCTCTACCTTTCTTCACTGCAAAAGGGAAATCAGTGAAGCCCATAATCTCTCTTGGGGACATGAGCCTTAAAGATTGGTAGATGCTACTATGCACCTTTAGCCAAACGTTTCTTCCCAAAGGGTCCTCTTGTTCTACGTTTGGGTCATATAGCCATTGTCCTCCAATGTCATGGTTCTGCTCCAACACCACCACCTCGTGGCCTTCTCTTCTCAGCTCCCTCGCCGCCACTATTCCCGATGGTCCTGCTCCAATCACACACACTTTCTTCGATTCCTTTCTTTCTGAAACCATGCTTCCAATGGGATCTTTTGTGTGACTGGCTCAAGCGAGAGATGCAATGGTGTGAAAATGGAAGCATGGGATCAGGGATTTTATAGTTCGTTTTTCTCACGTACAATGAGTGTCTCGTGTTATATATGGAGAAACTTAAGATTATGATAATTTTATTTTCTTAATAACTATATTATCTCTAAAATAGCTTTTGTCTAACTTTTATATCTCCTTTCTTAGAAAAGGAAGAAACTTTTCTTTCTGGTTATTCAATTTCTCTCTGTTTTTTCTCCGTCCTCTCTTTCACCTTGTCGGGTTGATATTGAAAACCATTTAGATTTGTATTGTGTTGTCATGTAGGTGGTGTGGCCCTTTTAGAGTAAATAACTCAATAATTGAGGATCTACTTTATCTTTGATTTCTGGATGCTAATTTGTACATGTTGTTAGTGCAATAACCTTTTTCTAAATCACTTTTCTTGTGTTTTAGTAAAATATGACTAAATTTTATAAAAACTTTAGCAAAATAAATAGTATTTTAAAAGATGACTTCTAATTATAAAAGTTATGTTTCCAAAACAAGTCTTTTTTTCTAAATAATAATAATAATAATTATTATTATTATGCATTGAACATGATTTTACATTTTTATCTTTAAAAGATAATGTAGTTGTTTTGAAATTTTATTTTAAATGAAATCGACTTTTAAAACGTGAGTTCACTTTTTAAGAAAAATAAATTTCAATTATATATATATATAAAAATTAGCCCAGATGTCTCGTTCTTATCAAACGTGTTCCATCTCCGTATATTAAACGTGGAGTGAGTTAACTTTTGTGTGATGATCGCAAAAAATTATTATAAAATTATGAAAAAGAAAAATGAGATGACAAGGAGAGAGGATTACACTACCTAATGGGATTACTTAATTTTATTCTATAAGCAATAATGAACCTAGCAATAATGGACACCCGGTGCTCGTTCTCCTAAACAGAGGTTGGAAGATGAATTTAGAATTGACACTTATCTTTGTAATTATATTAGGGATAAATTGTATTACATTTTATTTTTTATGTTTTAAATTAATTTGAATAAATTTATTATAACTTAACTTAAAGTTTTATATTAATTTTTGTTAAAGATTGTATTATTTTTTTACTTAGGCCTATACTTCAAAATTGTGATTTTTAATAAAAAGAGACTTTTTTTCAAAATCTTGATCCAATTGACCCTTTGTTCCAGAGTGAGTTGGATTTTATTTTTGGACTTGTATCTCCTACAATTTTCAAAATTACTATTTTACTTTTCTTTAAAGTATTGTTTTGGAAATTTTTCTGAAATATACTTTTTAAAATTTATGAAATACATTCTAGAATTCGAAACATAATAAGATTTTCATAACGATATTTTTAGAATAAAATATTTATAATACATGAAATATATTTTAGAACAAGTTTTTCAGAATAAAATTTCTGAAATAAACTTTTCATAATAAGATTTCTGGAACAAAATTTTTAGAACATATACATTACCTTCCAGAATATCTTTTTGAAAACGAAATCTTTGAAACATATGAAATGTGTTATGAAAGAGCTTTTTGAAGTAAGATTTTTTTGCTTTTTCTTCTTTTTAACTGGAGTGTTCTTCTTTTGTAGCGGTGATGGTTCGGTAACAGTGGTAACGGTGACAGCAATGGATTACAATGAGAAAAGAGGATAGGATTATTTAGTCATTTCACCTAAGGGTGGAAGTGTAAGTTCAAAAACGGGGGCGCTAAGAAGTAATTACTTGAGTTTGACATTAACTTAGAAACTCAACCCGACCCACTCAATATTTTTTTACTACATTAAAAAAATGGGTTTGTCTAAATCCTACCCAACCTAACTTGCCAACACCCCTACCCAGCATAGTAGCAACTTGTCAACACACTACCCAACATTCTGATTTTATACCAAATTTGAATAGTTTCTATCTAAATTTTTTTTTTAAATATTTTGTTGTGATATAACTATTTAAATTTATTTATTTTTATTTTAAAATTATTTAAATTATTATCAAATATAAAAAAATTATTTTAATATTAAAACTATTAAATAATTCAAAAGTTTTTTTTTTCAAAATAAACAATGATTATTGTTCATTTTTTAATAAATTTTGTCAAAAAAAAAATAGTTCACGTAACTAAGGATTTTATTCAATTGATATTGATTTTTTATTGACATGAATTGATATCATTGAGATCAGTTAATTTCAATTAGTTCACGTAAATTTCTCATATCAACATTTAGAAAAATATTCTAACAAATTTTGTTCAAAAGATAGTAGCATTGATGACTTGGATTGAAAATAATCCTTGCAAACATTGACCATAAAACAAGATAATAACCATCAAGTGAAAAATACGCGGTTGACATTAATTGGTAAACACTGACCAAAAATAACCACAACCAATAATTTAAAGAACGACAAATCTCTTTAATAAATTAGCAATAATTATTTTTAGTTTTATTTATTTTGTATAACTTCTGTGATAATAATTTTATAAATAACACTAGAAGAACTTATAGACAGAAAATGTTTCATATTGGTAGACAAAACTCACTTATCGAGTAGAACAACATAAATGTTCCTTATCATTATCATGTAATCAGATTTCAGAGTTAAAGCTAACATAATAAACCAAAACAACTATATTAATCATGAATAACGTAGTGCGTACTTGAAAAAAAGAAGATGCAGAAAATGTTGTATATGAGAGTTTGTAACGTCTTGTTCATGAATCATAACATTTGACAGAAATTATGGACATGAAATAGTGATTAAAAGATGAAGAAAAGCGGTTGATTTATGTATATAGTTGCAGGTGTATGATATATATAGATAAGGTTTTGAATAGAAATAAAAAGGTGAATGGTGAAGGATGTTAACGTGGCTTCTTCCATGGATGGTCCAGTGTGGCCATGCAATGATATTGCATGGTTAGGGTGGTTTGGTTGACAGAGTGTTATTCCTTAATGTGGGACTCTCTCTTTTGGTTAAGGTTACTTTCTCTCAACAACGCGCATTGTTTTGGTTCGCAGGAAACGCCACCTCACCAATCACAACCACTTGCACCACCCTTTTCAGTTTGAATCCAGCCATTTCCTAACTCACATTTTGCAGATCATTCCTTTCATAGCTTCTTTCTTCCATTGCTTTTCTCTTAAGATTAATAATCACACAGATTATTAAACCAAGGTATGCAACCATGCATTATTAGTATCTCTTCTCTCCTTTCCCACTTGTTTTCTCCAACAAACAATTTTCCTATGGTCGTGTCTGGCTGTCTCTTTTGTTTCTTTTCTTTTTCCTTTCCACGTTAAATGGATGTCATGATGATCAATCACAAGGGCATTCCCATTAAGGATGAGTGGTGTTATGATGATCATGATTATATTGAATGTGTCATAGGATCCAACGTTTCGAGGGATTATTATATTCTCTCCTTCAGATCACAATCATCATGGTTAAGAGATAATTACTGTGGGTTTAATGGGTCTGAGATAATCTTCTTCAGTTTCTAATGTAATTTCTGTTTTCCTTCTTGTCTTCTCTATCTACGCGGTTCTGTTATGCTGTTTCACTTTTGGTATGTTATCTGAATCAATTTGTGATGTATTATCCTGCTTTTTGTGGCACACCTAGATTTTTCTTCCTTTTAAACCCAAATTTTCGATCTGTTTCCTGGTTTGGACTTTCCTTCAAACTATGTTCTCCCCTTTGAGGTAACCTAACATAATTTGTTGTGTATCAAAAGTGAAATTCATTTCACACTTTTATGGAGTAAAATTTATTATTGAACTGAAAGATGGATATTATTATATTATAATGATGTACAAAAGTATTGATTAGTGTAAATCTGTCTAATAAGGTTATTGTCTATCTCCTGGTAGTGTTCGCAAAATTCTTCAAGGTGTGCCACTTCATTGTTTTGTTTCATAAATTCACTAGCACTTGACAAAATGAACCAACCAATGTAATTATCTCAGTAGCATGCTGGAGTTTCTTTGCCCCTATTTTTGTATATAAAATCTACTTGGTAGGAAGTCATCGATACCTCTCTTTTTGTGTGAAGTAACTACTTCTTTGGCAAAATGTATATTCACTCTGCATGGTCAGTAACCCTTCATTCAAGGCTTTGTTCTGTGGATCTAGTTCTGGTTGGAGGCTAGGCATGCTATTTGCACATACAAGTTTTTAATTCTCTTCTTTGAAACGTTTTCAGGTCACTGAACAAGTAATATACTATGGTATTTTTGAATGAGTTTCTGCATAAGTAAAATAACGGAGCCTAATATATCAAGATAACCTAGCTTCACCACCCCGCTCACCCTTACCTAGTAGTCCCCAAAGTTCTGAAATTAGAACCTTTGCACCATTCCAATGATCTAGATTGGTGAAAAAAAGTTGTACACATTCCATGTTGCTTTGACTTTGACCAGCATATATCTAAATGGATTCTTATTTGTTGCAGGGGTCTCTGAAATTGTCGCTTCATCCTGGATCAAAGTGATGGCAGAGGAAAGTAGTCTTAACCAGTTAAAGTCTGAGAAAGTTGAGCCTGAAGATGTTGATGTGAAAGCAAAGTCTAATGGGAGATTAACCATCGCAAAAGTTCCACCGAAGATTCTTTCGCGTTATCTTAGTAGTCCAAAAGGTTCCTGCCATGATCTTTGCAAATATGGCATCCCACATGCCGTTGAAGCCAAACCATGGAGAATAACACAGAAAAGGGCTACCAAAAAGGAAAGGAAAACCAAAGTTCCAGAACACAATGTGGCTTCTTTGGCAAAGACAAAAAAATCAGGAAGCTGTTCAAGGCCTTCTCAAAGACCAAAAATTGAGAAGGCCAATAGTCCAGTTGACATCAAGGATGTAGTAACATATGAAAAAAAAGTTACATCAGACAAAAACTCACCACCTTTGGAACAAGCACATGTTTCCTCGGAGCATAACAACGGTGACCTAAAGCAAGAACAGTTCAAGCCATCTCTCCCAGTACAGGTATGTTCCAAAAGTGAAACAAAAAGGGAAATGGTAAAAAACAAAAGTCCTAGTTCAAGCAGCAGAAAGGAAACTGAAAGCAGAAGCAAAAAGATTTGGAAACCTTCAACTGGAGGCAAGGAAAAATCAACCCCACAAAGTCTTTCATTGTCTTCAAAACACAGTGTCAAGAACTCTCGAAGCATAAATTCTAAGGGTCCCAAGAATATGACAAGAGAGTCTTCTATGAAACTTCCTGAGAATGTTGAAGTCAAACCTGAACTAGCCAGCAATGAGAACTTATCAGAAAAAGTCCTTTATGTCACCGAACCTGTCACTGCAAATTCATCTGAGGACCCTACTGTGCCTTGTGATGAAACTAAGTTGTCTTCACCCTCACGTTCATCATCAGGGGACAGAAGCTTGAAGCATACCAATAAGAAAAATGGCAAGTCTCCTCCGTCGTCTGCGTCTTCAAGGAAGAGCCTTGGATCTGTGGCCGAGAATAAAGGGAAGGTAAATATGCAGCACAAAACGCGCAGTGTTTCACGATCACCACCATCATCTTCGTCGACATCATCTGTTTTCACTTCCAAATCTTCCCTTCGGAAACAAAATAATGCGGCATCTAAGTCCAACAAAAGAGGACATGATCATCAAGGTGAAAATGTGAAGATGGGTTACAAAATCATGCCAAAAATGAGCACAAAAGTTGAGCTCGCCAATAAAACAGTTGTTGTATCCCGGAAATTGAATTTTAGGAGAGGAAGAGTGATTGAACTTCAGCCTCAGATCAACAACGTTCCAAGGAGACTCAAATTCAGGCCAGTACGCATTCTTGGTGATGACATGCGAAGAGATATAAATGGTGCAAGAAAAAGTACCATTGAGGATAATAAAGTAGGTGGTGGTGAGGTAAATGCTGCAAATACAAAATCAGAGAAACTTAGAGGAAAACTCAAAACCGTGGAAGGAGGTAAAAGGAGAATTATTGTTGGGAGGAAGGTTGGTGGAGATAAGAGCAAGATAGAGGGTTCAAAATCAGGATCTGAGAACGTGGTTTTGAAGCATCAAGATGTGGGAGGGAAGAAACAAAATCCACGTTTGTATAATAATGTGATTGAAGAGACAGCAACTATGCTTGCTGAACTAAGGAAGAGCAAGGTTAAGGCTCTAGTTGGTGCATTTGAAACTGTGATATCTCTTGATTCTCCTAGAGATGCCACTGCAGCGGAAGCAAGCACAAGTTGAGTTACCTAAGGATTCTTGTGTATTCAACTTCAACATAGGTATAACTGTGTATTTGGTCTTTGTGAAAGGGTACCTATTTGGCGCTTGGGTTTTTGGCTAGTGTTGTTAATGGTGTTTTACTGTTTCCTTTCGTGTCATTAAGATTTGAGGAACAAGACTATTTCTCTTGAGTGTGTTGAGTGAGCTGTTAGCATTTCTGCTCTGAATTGTCATGTCAGGATACGAGATAACTCTTATGCTGACTCCATTAGGTTTGTGTTGAGTGGCACAACTTTGCACGTCCATTGCCGAGTTATATACGATTCTCCCTTGTGCTTGATTTTGGGACCTCTTTTTTCTCTCGCTTGGATTACGATCCTGAGAAAATATTTCTGCTGAAGTTGAAGGGAAGAGGAGATATTGCACGTTATCTCTTAATCCGTGATTTATTACACTTCCAATATCAAAAGACGCAAAGAAAAAGACATCAAAGGATTTTATGTAAAACTCGTGTTTCTTTTAAAATAATTTTCAAATGCAACGTAAAAGGAATCCAAATATAAGAAGAAAGAAAGTGAGGAGAGTTCAGAGGACTACTTGTTCTTATTGTTTTAGATTCTACTGAAAAGGGGTGGCTTGTTCAGCTATTTGAAGGGATTTGGGATTGTTCGTGATGTTGTTTCAATTTCTGAGTTGGTATGTTCCTCTTGCTAGTTCTTGCTCCTCGTGTAAGGAAAGAATAACAAAATAAATTTGGTGATAGTGATTTGTAAATATTTTCCAAGTTTTATAAGGATAATGCATGGTTTTTATTAATCTGTGGATACGTGCAATATCCCCTAAGCCTCATCGAAACCACCCAGTTTGGTCTTTTCATTAAGAAACTAGTGCTTGCGGATAGAAAGAAACTTAAGATTCGATTATATGATAGGAATATGGTATTACAATGGAGTGGTGGCAAAATAAATAAAAACCACGCTAACTTCTAATTGATGAGCTTGTGCACGTTTCGCTTATTTTGCGCATTTGTATTTATCAATAAAAATAGTTTGAGCACGAACTACATTTACTAGCTCATAGCTGTCTTATTTCCATGCCAGACAACAATATCCCTTTAAGAATAGAAGCTCAAACATTTCACAGGGACCTTGCTTGTTTTCGATTTTTGATTGAGTTCTTTCTCGCCTCGGACTCTTCTCTTCTTCTAGCTCCCATATCTTCCCTTGTTACCTTACTCCGGTAATTTTGCAGTTTCCTTGTTCCCTGTTGTTCCAACACCAATGAGATTATATTAACAAATTTAAAATAAATCTCCAAGAATTGAGGAAAACCTTCTTCCCTTCCCACCTGAGCTTTGGCCTGAATCGTTTTCACAAACTCCCAGGAAAGAATTTTGGACTTCATTATCTTATACCTGAAAAATTTTGCCTACAATTTGAGAGAAACTAAATCCAGATTCCTATTTGACAACTACTTTGCATCATAGGTAACAGTTTTTCAGAAAAAATAAATAAGTAATGTTGAATGAGCTGCTCAAGAAATTAGCATTACTGCTTTTGAATCATTTTTTTCAGAGCACTTCCACAAGTTTCTGGTTTGGTTTTAGTATTTTTGTGTGGTAACTGAATCCTTTTCTGCATCGGATACCCTAGTGCAGGAGATACAGATCTTGGAGATGATGTACCACTTTGACGTCTAACGGGAAAAGCAGTTTCTTTGGTCCTAGGGTCTTGTCCAGGTGACCTTTTCATGGAAGTTTCCCCTGGTACACATAATATAGCAATTCTTCATAGCAGCTAGAAGTGAAACTTTACAATAGTTCACATACATTTATTGTTAGGTATACTGTTATAATTACCATTACTTAGCCGCTTTACTATTTCATGCTCTTCTCTTCTCATAGTTTGAGGCCTCGAAGATTTGGGTTGCTCTCTCTTTTTTTGCAAGTCACGTAACTCTGCTTCTTCTAGAGAATGAATCGCGAATGCCGTAGCTGCAACTGAAGTTACGTACTCGTCATCTCTTATATAGTCATCATTAGAAGTTATCCTTGGGAGCCAGTTCCAAGTCTTGTCACTTATACTTTCACTTGACCCATGATGTTTTGGAGAATGGGGATCAGAAAATGACACTCTAAAATAGAGACCAGAAATTTTTGGTTCCTATTCAGTGATATAATTGGCTAAACCAAAATGATGTTTTTGTATGTAAAACATAAACAGTTCACAACCAAGGTGATATAAGAAACAGTTCAGAACGAAATTACAGCATACAGAAATCCAAAGTAAGACAAAGAACAAATGGCATCACGCGCTTACGAAACCAAGTACCTTCTTTGGTGGAGTCTATTTTCCATTCCTCGAAATTGAAATCTGTGTAGACTTTTCAGTATAGAACTTATAATTTCAACCTGTTTGATTGTGTGACGTTGAACTCGGAGCAGGCCTTATACGTAAGGCAGCCTCCAGCCAGAGCCAAAGCTGCATGCACACAAGCAAAGCAAAATAGGCTTTACAAGCATCCTCTAGATGATGCAAAGTATCGTCTCTTTCTCTTTTCCGTTTCCTTTAACTAGACCCACATGCACATAAACCTTTATCATCAACTTGTTAACAATTTTTGTTGCATGGTTTGTTTCTAGCTGTAAAGACGTGTTTTGTACATTGAGGACTATCAGATATCCCAACCGAAACTTCGCCCGTAAACTGAAGCTATCCCTTTTTTCCCTCGTAGTGGAAGCGTATAATGGCACGTTTATGGGCAGGCAGAAACGTGGATTATCTTGTAAATAAATCGAGTTGCATGAATACCAAAGAGCTAGCTTGCAAGCTTTAACTTTTCTTTACTCTTTATTTTTTCCGTCTGTGTGCTGCCAAATTAGTAAAAGCTCTCGAAAGTATTTTCATAAATGCATATAAAATTCCTGTATAAAAAATCCATAACTCAGAAGGTAGGTTTGAACTTTGACGTAAAGAAGACAACTAGATGGCCAAGGTTGTTACCCCAGAACCATATCAGCTATAATAATTACAGAAGTGGTAATTAGTGGTGGCTGTTATCAACCGCCACTTATCTATAGTTTATATATTACAAAAATGCTCATCAACTCATACTACTTATTACTTCTCAGAAAGTACAATATTTTTGGCATTGACTAAACCTTTGGTTATAACTCGGACAGGTTAATCTTCAGAGACGTCAGCTTTTTGAATGTTGGTGTGGCTGTATTAGCAGTGTGAAACATGTATAAAGGAACATATTCAGTTAACGCGTGAAGATCCGTGCATTACCAACCTCAGATTTCATCAACCCCGTTAGCAATTTCCGCTGAAAAGAACTGCTCTACTTTATCGATGAAACTGGGAGGAAATCTACAGTGCAACATTAAATACGAAGGCTCGCCGTGCTTAGGAGCCAGTTCTTCAGAATGCTTAGTTGTTTTGGCGTCCCGTTGGCTTCTTATTCTACCATTTTTTATGTTATTTCCCGAAGCACCATTCTTTCCGAAGGAAGCCCGAGTGCCTTTGCCATTGGAACGGCCACCTTTTACTTCCACATGCGGTTTTTTAATTTCAGTAGCTAATTGATTATATTCACTAGATTCATCTGTTGTGGAATTATCTAAGGTTGAAGTAAGCTGAGTAGCAGGTGCAGCATTCCTACAAGACCTTAGCAAGGAAAGTAGCATGTCAACACTCAGTTCTTGCTGAACTACAAACTTGTTCTGCTCACACCCGTAGCAAGCAGCAACTAGTGTTCCAGCCAAGATCGGCATCAACTCTGGGTCACTGAAGAAAACGAATGGCAGATCGCAAACCTGTCCTCTTATGGATGAACATTAGATTAACTTGATAAATAGAACAAATAAACCAAAATTAAATAATATTTAGAGTTTCAGACCTTGTGGAGGATGGTGGGACTCTTTCCCCATCGAAGGACAGCCTGATTTCCCGGATGAAACAAGGCAAAGTGACCTAGAAGAGATAGAGATTCAAGCACAAGAGAACCAACCTGAAAAAAAATGCAGATTGTGCCATTTTAGTAGCTGTGGCATTCTAGCAAAGGTACATCCAAATACCAACAATGCATGAAGACTTGAGGCAAGGGGTTCTTCCCCATTATGAATATTAGTTAGGAAAGCTAGGATTAGCAAGGTCAAGACAAGTATTTTATCACTAAAGAATTATGAAAGAATGTCAAGTTGTTGGTGATTCACCTGATCAGTAGGAGATTTCCACTTGATGGCAGAATGAGAGAGAAGGAAGCTCATCAAATGGAAAATTTCCATTTTCAAATCAGGCCTAGCCTGGAAGAATAACAGCGTAAGGAAAATAGGAATACATAAGCAAGAATCGGTACCAGGAAAAAGAGAAAATCAAACACATTCGTTCTTATTTTAACATGCAGCAGGTTTAATAGATCATTATTACAAGGAGAATCAGCAACCTTACCAGCATTCGCTGCAAAAATACAAGATCCAAAAGAGCCACATTGTTCAGCACCTTCAGTACTCCAGCTGCCACCTCTTCAAAATTAGATGGAAGGATATATGAGGCCTAGAAGAAAATGAAGTTATTCAACTTAGACATAGCACAACCAGGACAGACGAGCAATTGAAGGAGTTAAATATATGATTTGATTACATCAAATAAGGAATATTTTAACCAATATTTCATAATTTTAATTATTCATTTTTTCTTTACTACTGTAAATCTTTTTCATTATAAATAAGAATACTTGTATATACACAACACCCAATTACAAGCAATCCTTTCAATAGAAGGAAATAATTAAACATGTGACAAATTGCAAATCAAAATTCTCCAGAAAAGCAAAGAAAACATTTGTTTAACAGGCCAATAACAGAAATGTACTGATTTTTCACAATAAAGATCTTTAAAATTAATTAATACAACTTCTGCGAATGAATTTGTCGGTTGTAGAAAACCTACCTGTTCAGAGGACGATCTATTGTTTGCCTGCAGAAGAACTGCAGTCAAAAGAGAAGGGAGACTGACAAGTCCTGTTTCAGAAATAGCTGAAAGAAGAAATACTACTGGCTGACCCACATTTGATACTTTTTCGGTTTTCTGTACCGTAACATTTACCACTGTATGTTTCTCGTCCTTTTGGGGAATAGACAAATTAGTCATATCCCCACTCTGATTTTTCTTGGATTCATCTAGATCTATCTTTTCTATATCATCGTTTTTCAATTTAACAGAACTATCATGCTCCAATTCAGAATCCTTCCCAATAGAAATAGATTCATTATTCTTGTTCACCTTAATCATTTCATCCAATGGTCTGTCCTCAGGAACATCAGGTAAATGCACAACTGAGCCGCCATTGATCATTGATAAGGGAGTGTAATCTCCCAAGGAATTATTCACGACAAAATGTGCAGAATCTGCTAGCTTAGCCCCTTCACTACCAATTTCCTGCTCCATTGTCACAGGGGAAGATTCCCAGTCAATATAACTCACTCTTCCAGATCTGGAGGTCAAAACCACCAAAAGTTGTATGCTTAAGAGAATAGGGCCAGGAAATGGTGACCCTTCCATCTGTGGCCTATCATGAAGTGCAAAAAGATCTCTTAACCTGTGAATAACTTGGTAGGAAATCAGTAACTCCAGTAAGCCATCCCGCATCTGAAGTTGTCTTTCTTCCGAGCTTATATGACCAAAAATAGCAGTAACAGTCCACAAAAAATGATTCAATATTTCAGAAATTGATTCAAAGTTCTCAACTGATGCTTTACTTGATGGCAAACTGAAGTTACCAGGAACACCTAAAGATGCTGCAATCTTTATATAATTCTCAAGAGCTGCAGAAAGCATTGGGATAATTGGAGGCAGAAGATTCTGTGCAAGGAAATAACTCCTATTTGCAGGTGTAGATAGCACAACTCTCAGAAGTTTTAACAAGTGCAACATAACCTGGCATGCTTCAGGTTTTGAGGTGTGAGATGCAGGCAAGGCAGAAGCAATAAAATCAAGTAGTCCAGCTTGACGAGATGCTTGTAACTCGGGATCCTTTCCTTCCAAATACTAGAAAATAATAATCAATAAACAAATTAACATAAAGTTAAAAAATAGCAATTGAAAATTAAAAATTACTACCCATATATTCCACAATATAATAGGGGAAATGCACTCGTTTAAGCTGTAAATATTCCTAAGGAAAAGGAACTTGGTTCAACATTTAGTCAGTAACAAGGATTGGTTGGACAATTATCCATACAAGTGATTTATGATTTCTGCTTAAACAGTAAGAAGACCATATGCAAGCATCAACCAGAATATGACAAACCAAAGCTAGGCAATAACTAAAACAAATACAGCATCAAGAATCACTAGTTTTTCCAGACTAATATTTATTCACTGACTAAACAAGAGCTCTCCAAGAAGTGCTATTTAATTAGCACAGGATTCAAAATACGGTGCAGATACAAAACATCAATGAATACAAAATTTTACCCACACAAACATTGTTAACTTTGAAACATGTTAAAAACTTATATCCGTTGATAAGGAAAGAGATATAGTTACCAGTGAACAAAAAAAAAATACCTTGATCATTTCAGAAATTATTAAGCCTATACTTGTGGCCCCTTCTTTTCTTGCTTGCCTAAGTCTTTGAAGTTCTTGAAGCCACCGGCCAACTTTTGCTCTAGCAGCACCTACTGCTACTCTATATCCCAAGCTAGCACTTTCACCACTAAGAGGGGGCTCAAGAAACTCATACTTTAAAGCCATAAGCCTTTGTCGAATTCTCTTAATTCTTCTCTTTATTGAGTGTTGCAATGTGATATTGCCAATTCCAAGACTAGAACCAACGCCAGAAACAATGTTTGTTTGAGAATCATCAACAATGTTTGTAGGGGTAGATCTACCTTGCCCTTCCTTATTTAATGATCTGCGCAGCAAAGGGGATGATTGATCCCTCAAATTTGCCCTCTCCCGAATTTGCTCCAGGTAAATCTTACGGCGTTGTTCACTTTCATTAAGTCTCTCTGCCAATTTCAGGGCCAAAAGTTCAGCTTCCTCTTGTTGTGCTTTGGCTCTTTCTTCCTTTCTCCTAAGCTGTTCAATAGCTCTTGCTTCCCGAGCTGCACTTGACGCTTTTCTTTCCTCTTCCCGTCTTACTTGAGCCTCCTCCTTTCTCCGCTGAATCTCAGCAAGGCGCTGTAACTTCTCAGCCTCAATGAGTTTTCGACGCTCTATAACAGCTTCTTCTCTTGCCAAATCCTCCTTTTGCTTAGATTTTAGCACTTGAAGCTTTTCAGCTCTCCTCAACTCTGATTCATGAAGCTTCTGACGCAGAATTAATTTTTTATTCTCTTCATTTAAGGAAGTAATAAACCGAACCTCATTTACCTTGCTACTTTCATCACCAGCTCTCTTCACCACTTGAGCCAAAAAAGCTTCATGACGAGATTCACTGCGTTGATGGCGGGCATACATGCCCTCCCGTAACTTCATATGCCGAACAGCATGCCATTCGTTGACACGATTTAATTTTTGTGATGTCCGTTGAAGCTTTTGGACTCTTTCATTCTCTAACTCACTTCTGATTCTCATAGCACGAGCATGTTTTTCTTCTGCTTCCCTTTTTAAGTCTGAAGTTGTTTTCTTCTTTTTTTCAGGAGACATTAGTTTATCATGCAGTGTACGTACACGCTCAGCACTTTTCCGGCCCAGGCTCGGTGAATATGGCATGCGGGAAGACACACGAAATGGAGATGAAAGTATGTCCTCCCAGTTCCTCTTCTCCTTCCAAGCATTCAAAGACTTTCCCGGGGCAGTACTCCTTTTCTCCTTATCTTTTTCAGGCAGTGGCATTTGCCTCCTCATGTTATCTGTGGATCTGGGGGGTTTCTCATTAACACCTTCTGTTGGAGCTTTATCTTTCTTATAAAGTGTCTTGTCAGATCCAGAACCAAGGTGATCTCTTTTACCCTTGGTGGTGGCAGAAGCAGAAGAATTCTCCAAAGGAGGTAATTTAGATAACTTAACTTCTGAAGTCAATATGTTTTCTGGAGGGTTACTTCCATTTTGCATTGTGATTGAGTCACGGGATTTTCCCCCTTCAATAATATGCTCTTTTTCCTTTAGGTTCCCTTGTCTGTCATCTGAAGATCCAACATGCTTTCTTGACTTCGTCACCAAATATTTGGCAGCATCTGTCCCATCATTGAACCTAGACTTGTTTGTATTGCCCATAGATTCAGAAATCAAAGACATGGAACTTTCCTTGGTACCTGATTGCAAGATAGCACGCTCTTGTTGAATCTTTCTAAAAGCCTCAAGAGATGAAGATAGTATATCTGCCCTGTGTGGTGAAGTTGTCATCCTTCGGACCTAGAATCAATAAAGAGCATCTAAACATCTTGAACATAAGAAAGCCAGATTGTACAGATTTCTAAAAGGTAAACTCAGTCTTATTTGTGAAGTTTATGGACCAGCATCTTCAAAAACCAGAAATCAAATAAGTAAACAGGTATGCATCACAAGGGATTACATGCTTAAATAAAAAATAAAAAAATGTTATGCTTCATTTATATCTCTTTCTTAGTCCAAGACACTAAACTATAATAATGTTTAACACAAATTGTTTAGTGAATCCAGTTGGGATGACTTGAATTTCATCATGCAAAAGTTATAAAAGTACAATAAAGAAATAATATCCAGTGCTGGGTTAGATTTTGTGACAGTGTTAGATGAGTAAGTTCACCTTAGTTCATTTGATCCTAACATCTCTATCATGCCCATCAGACAAAGCAGAAACTTTAGATATGCATACAATCACCCAAACAGATGCATATTTATGCAGAGTTACAGATACATATCAAGACTTCTTATCCCATTATGCCCTCATCACAATTGATAAAAGAAAAATAAAAAGGAAATGAAAAGGGATGGTTTATATATAATGTCATTAGTGAATAATTATTCCCCACTCTTCATAAATGCACATTATTACACTCACTTTTTCCCACACATTCGATGATAACAAGTGTAATTATCTTTAGTATTCATCCACTATAAGAATTGAAAGACCCACCATTTTATCATATACATTTGCTTACAAGACACGGGTAAAATATTACTTTTCAAAAAAATCAAATTCATTATTAGTGGATAAATTTTATTTTCTTTGACAGAGAATCCATGGTTGTCATGAACAACATATACAATTTATGAATTAGTATCTTGGAACCACAAAAGATCAACCTAACCAAGGAAGAAGATAAATAGCAACAATATGTGAACACACTTACCTCCCATGACAGAGCATGAGGCCTGCGGTGATCACTCTTCAAGATGGCAGGAACTCCATCCATTATTTGAGAAGATTTTTTAACCATTTCAAATTCCTCTACTCTAGTGATTAGCTCTCTAAAATCAGATGCAGACTCCTCAAGAACAAGAATTGCCTCTTTCATCTGCTCCAAATCACATTCTAGTTCACAAAGAAGATAAAGTTCATCCACAGACCTATTAAGATTCTCAAACAGAAAGCACCAAAGCCTCTGCCTAAACCTTTCTTTGCTTTCATTGGAATCACCTTCTTCAAGAGATCCCATATTTTGAGAGGTTGAAACAGCATTTTCCACATTACCATCCTGTGAAACCCTAACCACTTCAGTAGAAACCACAGAATCATTGACAATTTCAGGCACTTGTGACTCGTTACCGTGGGCAGTAACTGCTTCACTTAAGCCGCCATTTTGTTCAGGCACTTCAGAAATTGTATTATCACGTACCAAACTGATAGAGGATGCATGTGCTTCATTTGTGAACTCGGCAGGATCTTTGGTGGACAGAATGTCATTGTTAATGGCACTATCAGTTGTTGTTTTATTCACTTCATCATTGTTCTTATTGCAATATAATATGTCATCTTCTGGACCAATGCTTTCCACAACCATTTGTTGATTGTTCAAATGTTCCAAGGATACATTCTTAACATCTTGACCATTCTCCCCAAGTATTTCGACTTCATGTCTCACCAAAGGGATCTGATCAGAAGCAGTCTCTGTATTGATAGCAGATGCCATTAAGTCTTTTTCTTGAGCATGATATGAATCACAAGGTTCAGGAATATTCCCATTCTTTCTACAGCTAAGCAAATTATCATCTCCAATACTACCAAACTTGATCCCAACTCCAATCAAGTTTTCAAGGGGCAGAGCCAATCCCCCCTCCTCTAAATCACCCCATCTTTTTTTCTGGGCTAAGTCAGGCTTATCAGTTTGCTGTAATTTCCTAACTTCTTCATGTTTACCTTGAGAATCCATAGTAATTAATGCAGTTGAGTTCTGACTTTCTGCATTATGTCTAACTACACCTGTACTAACACAGTTTGCCTCTTTTTCATTTGATTCAGCAAGAGAACTCGCAGCACTCCCAGAGGCAGGGTTCTGTGAAAAATTCTCCCCTGACCTTGAAAGATTATTTTTCTGCTGGCTACGAGAATTGTCATTGGTTTTAGTAATGCAATGCTGAGTGTGCAAAGAGTTAGAGGCATTTTTCCCCGAAAATCCTCCCACCCAGCTCTGCAAAGAGAATTTCGAAGTATTTCTGTGCTTCTGGATAAGAAACAAGCGACAAAAATAGAATATGTAAATAACACGTGCATAACAAGCCACACAGAAAAAAATAATCTTCAGTGCAAGGCTCAGATATAACCAAAGGAGATCAATGATGATCTATAAGAATTAGCACTATCAAATTCCAAAATAAGATTAAAGGTTAGAGCAAATATATGAATTCTAAATGACTGATCCATCCACTGTGAGTGCATGAATTACTAAATTACTAAATTACTATAGACTAGGTTTACACATTCCTTATTATGTCTTCGGTTTTATCTCTCATCAAGTACAAATCAAAATGTCATAATTAAATACATCTCAAACGAGTTAAAATATTTGAAAAAAAAAAAAAAAAACCTTTTTAACTTGGAACCATCCCGAGTTCTGATCATCAACGACTTCATTATCCTCCATCACGAAACGACCAATGCAATAAGTGATTACGTGAAAGAAGTTAACAGCATTTCATAAAAATTCGCATAGGGATGAGGTATCAAGACACTGTAGAAATCGAGAATCATTGAAGCACGGTGGGGAGAGTATCGATTGAGACGGAATTTGAAAGCTAAACCGAAATAGTGTATCAAAGAAGAGTGGGGAAAGCAATTCCTCTTGAAAATGAGAGTGGAAAAGAGGAAGGAAAAGAAAAACAGAGAGAGGAATCGGAAGGGTAACGTGGAGGAAGGAGATTGTGCGGTTTTGGTTAGGGTTTTGAAGAAAATTTGGAAAAGGAATGAACAGAGAGTGTTGAAAAGGAGGGAATGAGGTTTATAGGTGGGTTGGGAAACAGCATGCATTGCAGACACAACACAGCCATTGCGTTTTCTCTTTCCCTTTTTTTCCTTCTCTCTTGTTGGTTGGGTCGGTGCAGTACAGATACTTTACCTTAAAACACATTTTTTCTTTTTTTTTTTTCGGTTTTATTAACGTTGTTCAAGAATCTCTTCAATACATAAAACAACAAATTACGATAAAGTAACACATTTGAAAAGCTTTTATCATAAGAAAATTAAACGATTTTACCTCACAAGTTTTATGTTGATAAAACTGGTTTCTAAGCAAATCAGTAAATAGGTGAGCTCAAAAAAATTAAGCTAGCTCAAATCAATCTCTTTATTGTAAGATATAATAGGGTCGAATTTGGTATGTTGGGGTTTTCAAAGTACATACTTGATGATTCATTAGGACTAGTTATTGCATTTTTCGGTGAAAAACGTGATGAATAAATGAGGATTAAAAATACATATTAAAAAGATGTTGACTTTTCCATCCTACTCTTGTCCCTGATTTATTGTTGTTCCCCTTGTTTCAATGAACCTGCATAGAAGAAAAAAAAGAGAATAAAATGGTGGAATTCATCCGTCAAGTTTTATTCTTTCAAGATAGTTGAGAAGAAGACTGGTTTAAATTATTTGTTTTGTTTAAAATGTTTTCTGCAACTTAAACATGTGCACATATCCATGATTTGCTTTCCATATTCTCTTTTCTTAGACTCAAATTTTTATTGTTCTCCTTGTTCAAGAATATGTGAAAATCTTGATATTATTTACTCCTTCTCAACTTATAGCCGAAGAATTAAGAACATTTAGATTTTTTATTCATTCTAAGGTACCAAGAATCAATTATATATAGATATAGTCGTAGTTGTTTGACTTCTCTAAAGTCTCTGGATCTTTTCCAAAACGATTGTCATTCTCCATTTGAAATAAGGTTCATAACATGAATGAGATCATTGTTGCAATTTTAGTCTGGTTTTGACACTTATACTCTATTTTTATAGTTAAAATAATCTTATCTGAACCTTAAGAACATGTGTCATTTATTTACTCTATCCACATATATATTCGACAATGTAGATTGATTTTTTAATATGTGTTTAATATCAGTTAGATGTGATTTATAAGATTAATTATAAGGTAACGTGCATTAATACATGTATGCGTTATTAATATTGAGATTAATATATGGACTTATATGTTTTCTGTAGTCAATAATAATAATAATAATAATAATAATAATAATAATAATAATAATAATAATAATAATATTATTATTATTATTATTATTATTATTATTATTATTAAATGTTATGGATGTTGTGGTTAGTAAGTGGGAAGTACACTGTATTTGTTGAATTTCTTTCCTTTATTTAAATAGTTAATAATCTAAACGAATTGTAGTGATATAAAATACTTTCTTGATTAACGCAAGAAAATTGTGTCTAGAAAGTAATGTGTTATTGTAGCATGGTAGATAAAAAAAAAAGTATGAAAATAGAGAAAAAAGAAGAATAAAAAGAAATGGATAATAATGTTCTAGGTTTGGGCAAACATTTAATAAGATATGCTCTGAATTAATTCCATTTGTGTATGCAAGTACTAACATTCATAATCTTACACTTCCTTATTCATGAATTGTAATATATTTTAAGTATTTGGCCTAGTAAAAAAAGTAATGTTCTAAAATGTGATCCTAAAAAGGATCATGTTCAAGGTGGGTTGATATTGTATATCCAATAAAGTTGTGGTATTATTAGAGGTAATTTATTTATGTTAACTATTAAGAGCAACTAGTATGGTTAAGGATGTGGTTAGATTCATAGTAAAAGAATAAGTGACTAAAACTTTAAATATAGTAAGATAAAACATACAAAAATTAAATTGTATCATTTTTTTTTTCATCTCTCTAAGACTGTTAGTTGTAACTTTTACATTGTATTAAATTTCATAATTACATTAGAGACCGAACTTAATTGGAAAGGAAAGTCTAACTACAAATCACTCACACTAACATATTTTACATATAATTTAAGGTAATAGTTTGTCAAATATTATGTTTACTTTACATTGATGTTTATTTTCTAACGTTTTAACTTTTGTGTGGCACCAAAGATTGTTTGGAGGTGGTAAGTGAAATTCATGTGTTGGAGGATTGTTGAATACCCCTTATTTTCAAGGTAGAAAACATTATCCAACTCAAAAATGTTTTTGCAACTTGTAATTTTGACATGTGCTCATATATGCCCTAACTAGGTGAAAAGGAGCAAACTCAAATTTTAGAATTTTGAAGAATGTACTTACTATGAAAAGATCCACTAATTATACATTATAGTTAGTTAAGTTTAATGGTTAATAATGATACACTACCACACAAAATTAATTACTAAGTAGTTAAAGATTCATGTGTAGGAAAATATTATCTACAGAATTTATGTTACAAAAATAAATCATTATATGATATAGTGGAATCAATTACAAAAATAAATCATTATATGATATAGTGGAATCAAATACCACTCTAAGGAGTAGTTGCAAAGAGATCTACAAAAGTTGAGAGAATTTTAAAGTATCAAAAATGAGATTTATGTCATAATTACCAATATAAAACCATTATTTTTTCAATTTTCGTTGGTAAATAGTTTAGCATGTTGCATTGTTCATAACTTTGTACATGATATTAAAAATTTAAATAATTGTTCAATTGATGAAACAAGATGTGTATAGGTTATTTCATAGGTCGAAAGAATAATTATAAATAAGGGACACACTTCAAGGAGATAATAACAACTAAGACATGAATTAATTATCAAAGTGATTAATTTTGGACTTTAGATAAAAAAATGTCGTAACTTTCTAACGTAAGTTAAATATATGTGAAATTCAAATTTCTTATAACATGTTTTTCTTTTTATTTTTCACTTTATATTATTGTTGTATGTCACCTTATATTAATTTTAAAAATATCTATATGTGATTCATACAATCAATTATGTTTATTTCCCATTATTAATTTGGCCATTAGCCAACTCTTTATAATAGATTGAAAATGAACAAAGAAAAAGGTCAATTATCATATAATAGTAGAGGCATCTAAAGAATTTACAAAATGGAAAAATGGACATGAGTTTCTTAATTGCAATGATTGATGAGAAGTGGTAATACAGTTTAAATTGAAAACCTATATACAAAATATAATGGAAACTTTAAAATGAAATCTGTAATATTAAAAAAACTATATATTATTTAAATTTAAAATTGTAGAATTTACATCTGTCGCAACCGGGGTCACGATGGGGACGGCGAACAAAAATATATAATTTTTTTTTAATTTTCAAAACAGAGGAGCCGTCACCATATTTTATTAGGAAAAACTATAGAAAACCAAAAACAAGATAAGGCAAGTTCGCAACACCGGATTTAGAGTTCGGGAGTCGGTTACGTGCGGGGAAGGTGTTAGCACCCCCACAACGCCCGTCCTAAGACGGTACTTTTAATTAAATAAATAATCTGAGTGTGATTATTTAAAATATTTATTTTCCCAAGAAAGAGATTAAAATAAAACAAACAAAATATATTTTTTTTGGTTTTAGGGAGCCCGACAAGGTTTAACCTTGCTCCTACGTATCTCCATTTAAGAGTGGAGAATCATGGTTACGTAGTTCTTTGTGATAAGATTGTAGGGTTACGTAGTTCTTTGTGATAAGATTGTTGGTTGTTTTGATTTGTATTTTTGAAAGTTTATGTTTGAAAATAGGGTAATTGAATGGTGTCAGTGTCAGGTTTAAAGTCTGGGCTTTTGAGATACAATGTCAGGTTTAAAGCTTGGGCTTTGAGAAACGGTGTCAGGTTTAAAGTTTGGGCTTTGAGAAACGGTGCCAGGTTTAAAGCCTGGGCTTTGAGAAACGGTGCCAGGTTTAAAGCCTGGGCTTTGAGGAACGGGGCCAGGTTTAAAGCCTGGGCTTTGAGAAACGGTGCCAGGTTTAAAGCCTGGGCTTTGAGGAACAATGCCAGGTTTAAAGCCTGGGCTTTGAGGATTGGGGTATATATCAAATTTGGTGTTGGAAAATAACATGCGACAGTTATATGCAACATAGAATTTTAAATGAAATCATGCATGCAAAAATGGAACATGACTCAATGAAACTCAACTTGGGTTAAGGGCACTTTAGTAATTGTGGAGAGTGTGGGTGCGGAACTTAATTCATGGGGGTGTAGGAAGTAACCCCACCAATAAGAAACTCAATCTTGGGTTAAGGGCATTTTGGTAATTGTGGAGAGTGTGGGTGCGGAACTTAATTAATGGGGGTGCAGGAAGTAACGCCACTAATAAGAAACTCAACTTGGACTAAGGGCATTTTGGTAATTGTGGAGAGTGTGGGTGCGGAACTTAATTCATGGGGGTGCAGGAAGTAACGCCACTAATAAGAAACCTAATCCGAGCTAAGGGCAGTTTGGTAATAGTGGAGAGCTGGAGTGCGGAACTTAATTAATGGGGGTGCAGGAAGTAACGCCACTAATAGGAAACCCAATCCGAGCTAAGGGCAGTTTGGTAATTGTGAAGAGCTGGAGTGCGAAACTTAATTAATGGGGGTGCAGGAAGTAACTCCACTAACTGCAACTCAGCCTAAAGTCAGGGGTATTCTAGTAATTGGGAGAATAAAGGGTGCAGGCACAACCACAGGGGGTGTGTGCAGCACCCCCACTAACTAGAAACCCATCTAGGGTTTGGAAGGCACATGTTATGGAGATAATGGAGGCGGTGGCAGCCATGGTTGGCGAGGGTCGAGGTGGCTTGCGTTGGCGGTGGCCGCCACGGGAGCGGCGGCGACGGTGGAGGCCACCGACGGCGGCGGCGGCGTTCGGAGTAGAAAAGTGACGTTTTCATGACCGTTTTGCGGCTGTCCGTGGTGGGACTCACGACATTGTTGTCCATGGTGGTTTTTGGTGCTTTGGTGGTGGCTTTTGAAGCTTGGGTTAGTTGCTTGGTGCAATTTGTGATAATATGTGTTGTATAGAAAACATAATACAAAGATGGTGCAAGGGATAAACATAAACACATAAATGTAGTGGAACATGCGTTCATGGAGATGGAGATGTATGTTGATCAAATAGGAATAATTGAGGATGCTTTTTATTTTATGCAGTAAAACTTAAAACAAGTAAAAAGAAAAATATACCTTATGCTTTCCCTTAGTCTCTTCCTCTCTCTGTCAGGAGTAATTATTCTTTCCTTCTCTTGTGTCTTTCCTGCTCTTCTCAAAATGTCATTCTCTCTCTTCTTTTTTTCTCCTTTTCTTCCCTTTTTTAATATATCTCTTTTTTATTTTTTTATATTATTTTAATTGATATATTTTTTTTAGAAACCAGTATCTCAGTTCAGATAGGTTACCACTATTTGACTCATTCATATTTATTATTTTTAAATTTTTTTTTTAAATTAATATTAAAAATGAATCTATCAAAGAATAAGACTTAAAACACTTTTCAACGGTAAAAAACCATTATTTATTATTAATTTTATTTTTAATTAAGTGGAAAACATGGGTTGTTATCTGAGTGGTTTAAAAATTATTATTTACAAATATTTTTTTTTTAAAACAATACGTGGAGTTAAGGAGTGAGAACATGGGAGTCTACTGCCATTGACTCATTCTTTTTATTATTATTTTTTTATTATTTTTATTTATTTATTTTTTAAAACTTGCAAACCAAGTTTGGAAGCAATTATTTTTATTGTTATATTTGTTTTTATTATTATTTATTTTATTATTTTTTTTTAAATTTTCAGATTCTGTTGTTTTAATTTAGATATTTTTGTTATTTTCTTATTATTTTCGTTTTATTATTATTAATTATTTATTTTATTTTTTAAAATCACCACCTTTTTTTTTAGTCTTTTTTTTGTTTTGTAATGAAAAAATTCAAATTTTATTTAATTTTTATTATTATTATTTCAAGAAAACTTAAACTAATAAATATATATTTTTATATTATTATTATTCATTTTTTCTTTATTCATTTTTATCATTATACTTTAATTTAAAAGATTACCAGACAAAATCGGGTGTTGACAACATCCATAAACAAAAACATCACAATTATATTTGTTTTTCGTTAAGATATTTATTCGTATAATTTTCACGAAAACACATACATAAAAAAAACATTAATATTTGATTTATGATTTATATTTGATATATTTACTTTGTTGGAGTTAATAGTGTAAAATTAAGTGTATAGTATTTTCACTAAACGATTTAAAAGAAAAAGAAACACTAATGACTAAAATAAAAGAAAGTTATGATACTAGACCAATTCATTGAAATTTTGACGGACGTAAAAAAGTTGTTTCTTCCTCTACCTCTATAATTTTGTCCTACACTTTTATAAACATGTAAATTTTTATTTTGTTTTTCTCAATTGTAAGTTAAAATATATCTTTTACATTACTTAATTTGAAAGAAATTTCAAGTTACACAATTTTGAAGAGGTTCTGAATTATATAATTCAAAAATTATTTTTGACTTCGAATTACATAATTCATAAATCATTTTGAAAAAAAAACTTTCGAGTTGCATAATTCATAACTTTTTTTTATTTCTAAAATAAAAATTTTGAAATAGGATTTTTGGAATAAGCTTCCATAACACATAAAATACATTTTGGAAGGAGTTTTCTAAAACATAATTTTCAGAAGATATATGATACTTTTCAAAACTATTTTTCTTAAACAAGTTGTGATCTGAAACGAATTTTCAGAACAAGTTTTTCATATTGTAAATGATGGTTTCTAGAACTAGCTTTCGAGCAACTCTCTCTTTTCTTCTTCTTCCTCTCCACGGGTGCAGTGCGACGAGGAAGAGAAGTATTTTAATTTTTTTTTTTTTGTCTCAATATGGGGTGCAGCTAGTAATTACGTGGGTGCACGCAAAAGTCTCCTGAATTAAAGAAAGAAATGCTGGGCTTAAAATGGATACACCACACGTTTATCTCATGTTAATGGGCACTCCCAAGCACCTAGTATGATTATAGGGTCTCTTAGTGTTGTAATTTAATTAAAATACACTCATTTCAATATATTATTTTTTTAATATGTTTTGAAATATTAAAGTTAGTAACTTAGTAGATATATTAATTAATCTTGATTTATATTTGTCCAAAATATTAGCCCATTTTAGTGTCTAGATAATTTGTATATTTATTCACTCATAATTCACAATATACCAAAATGAAAAAAAAATATATAGTTTTTTAGTTTTTAAGTATATTATGAATAATTAATAAATAAATATACTATTTTTCTGAAAATAACTTATTTCATATTAGTTTAGATGGAATGAGGGAAAAAATGAAAACATTAATAATTATTTTTAATATTACATATAATTTTAATATATTATAATTAATAATTCTTAAAATATAAAATATTTTCTTATTTCTATTTTTATAGGTAAAGTCCCCATTTACAATATATTATAAAATAAAGTATTTTTAGTCATTAAAAATTACAATATCAGAATTAATATATAGAAAATAAATTTGAAAGTTTCTAATTGCATTGTAATTATTTTTAATAAAACAAAATAAAACATTAAAAATAAGTCTGTGATTGAAAGTTAAAATAGTGTATATAATTATATTATTTATATCATATAAGAAATACATTACTTGACTAAATTATGTATAAAAAATATAATTATCTTAATTTGAAATATTTTTTTGTTATTTTTATGGTATTACGTAATATATTTTTTTATCATTAAATTAACCATAATTAAAAGTGAGAACTGAAAAGAAGTTTTTAAAAAATGGCAGAAATTTAAAACTAACTAATGTTTTTACAATTTTCAGGGATTAAAATAATACCTAATCATATTTTGAAAAGGCATATTTGAACCAAAAATTAATATGCAGTTTTGATTCCTTGTTTTCTTCAAATGTGTGATTAATTTGCATTGTTGCGTAAATAGTGCTGAAGTATCAGATCTACATTTGAGCAAAATTGCCTTTTCCTAAAATTTCAAAAAATAGTACAAGAAATATAAAGTGATTTCAAAAAATACTTTTGATATCCTAAAAATACGTTGTGTTTTTTTTTTCTTTTAAAAGTTGTCATTTAATAAGATTGAAACTTAACACTTGTACAAAATATAAATATAAAATAAAACATATTTATATATTATTTCAATTAGTTCATCAAGTTTTATCAAAGGATATACTAAATTGAGATTATTGTCAAGAAAATAATCACAAATTGTTAAAAATAAATAATAAAGCAAATGTTTTTTAGAAATAAACTGAAGCTACCGTGTGCATAACGCTTGAGACACCGTGATTAGCGATTATAATATTAGAGTCAAAGTTTGTGTCATTTTAATTTCTTTAAATAGTTGACCTAAACCTTCACTATACATATGCTTCAGTTGCACCTGCACCAAATTACAACCGTAAGATTACCACAGATTAGTTGGACAAAGCTCAACCAAAATATAGATTCAATTTCCATTTGCGATTACTTCTAAATAAATAAAAAAACAATAGGCAATAATTTCAGGATATTAAACCCAACTCCAAAATTAAAACAAAATAACTACTCATTTAATCATAACATTAAAAAGATACGTTTTTTCAACTGTAAAAGCTAAAATAAAAGATTTAATATAGAGATCAAATCACTAAATTAATAAAATTTATTTTAAAAAGCATAATTTCTCTCAATGAAAAAGGACATAATTGTTTTGAAATTTAAAAAGAAAAAAAAAAGTGTTCACCTGGTGGAATATGGTTTTGTGGAAGAAGGTATAGCTTGTCCACAAAGGCAAGACAAGACAAGTCAGAGACGGCTTGCAACATCAGCAAATTGCAAATGGATATTTTTACACCCACCTCATCCATTTTTCCTTTATAAACATATTGTTTTTTTCATAATCATATTACCCTAAAAATAGATTGTTAAGTAGTTTATGAAGTGTCAAAAAAAAAAAAATCACCTTTTTGGTGCAAAGGAAAATTTATTGAAATGGATGTGAAAATTCATTGAATGGAAAAGAAAATATCATGATCCCTTGTAACAAAGACAATTGTACTTTGTTTTTTTGTTCCTAGTCCAATGAAGCAAGAGGGAAAGAATTGACCCTTGCTTTGCTTGCACCCGTTATCTGACTTGGTTTCCTTTCCTAAAACGATGCATACCTTCAACCACTCTACCACAAAGACACCTAAGTTTGGAGGGAACAATGACCTCATGAGAAAACCCCTTCAGCTAAAATATAATATTAATGTATCAAACAGCAGTGCATGTGAGTTGTGCCACCACCCTTCTCAGACAGCCCTCTTCTATCCAACCAACCACTACTAAACTAACATTACTTCACGACAATCTTCTCCCTCTTCATGGCTGCTTCCTTACCTTAAACCTTTCCTTTCTTCTGGGGCAGTACGAGGCAAGGAAAGTGCTCCTTCTTTGGCAGTTACGTGAAACATTATTGTCATCAGTATTGTTGTTGTCTTTCTGACACCTCTTGCCTCACACTTGAGCCTCACTTTCGTTTCAAAGGCTGTGCTGGATCAAAAAGTCAGTACAAGGTTCAGGTTGGTGTTGTGTTTATGTTTTATATAGTTTTTCACCGTTTCTCTATCTGGGTGTTCTTCAAGTTTGATTCTTTTCTTCTGGGTTCGTCCTGCCGTGTGGGAATACCAGTTTTCCTTGTTGGTTTTGGTGTGGTGCTGTATTGAGATCTACAGGCTAATGCTTACGAGGTTTTAGATCTGTCATTGTGAATAACGATTTCCTTGTTGTAAAAATACGCATATTGAATAGAATATGTATATATAGAGAGTTCATTGTGATTGGCGTTCGTTGAACGTCAGGTACCTTGTTTAAAAAATTGGTAATGGAGAAATGGTCAAAGTAAATGAATTATTGGCTCTTGACTAGAGTTTGAATTAACAGTACTGGTTTTATTTTCCTGGAAGATTGGACTGTAAAATATTCGTTCTCCTTTTATGTATTTGTTTGTTTATTTTTGTGGTATTAAGTTTTTCACCACAGGCTAATCATTAAAATCTTATCTAGAAACAGCTATTCGACACAGAAAATATCAATTATGCAGCTTCAAAAGATCTGTCTCTAAATTATGGAGTGTTTGATTTGGTTTTTACTTTCCTTTTCTGCTTATATATTTATAATTATAAAAAAAATGTCGCTTTTTTTCACCATTCCCTCCACAAAATCATGAAATGGAAACAAGGTGGTGCTTGTATAATTGTTTCTGGAAATAAATTATTTGGAATGGAACCTTACTTTTTTTCTTTTTCCTTTTTTACTGCAGTTAATTTGGATTCTGTCGTAATTGATCTACTAATGGGAATGCACCTCGTCTTGCTTCTCTTTCTGGCTTCTCTGCGATTGGCTTTATCTCAAGATGTTGAACATGGTTTGATTCTAGTAGAGGGAATTCAAGCAATTGCTGAGACTGATGATAACTTCATCTGTGCAACTATTGATTGGTGGCCTCACGACAAGTGTGATTACAACTATTGCCCCTGGGGTGATTCATCTGCTGTAAATTTGGTGAGTATTTTGGACTTATTTGTATACAACATGGCTTAAGCAGAGAATGTATGTAGTCTTCCTATTTCCTACCACTCATTTAGAACTCTAGAAAGCTTTGAAGAAGTTTTAGTGATTGGTCAATGTGGATTGGTTTTTTCAGGACTTGTCTCATCCTTTCCTTGCGAAGGCAATCCAAGGTATTTATATTGTAGAAAATCAGTCGCTCTGATGGAATTCTACTGTTCTGTGGCTTCCTAATGCTAAATATATTTTATTGATGGTATCATGTTTGGAATATTTACTTCAAGTGTGATATCATTCTTTCCATAATGGTTGCTTGATAGCTCTCAAGCCTCTGAGGATAAGAGTTGGAGGTTCTTTGCAAGATCGGGTGCTGTATGAGGTAGGAAGTTTGAAGTCCCCTTGTCATCCATTTCAAAAGATGAAAGGTGGATTGTTTGGATATTCAAAGGGGTGTTTGCAAATGAAAAGGTGGGATGAGCTGAATCACTTTTTCGATGATACAGGGTGAGAATTTAGCACTGAGATTGTTGTTTTATGCACCATCTCCCTCCCCTTTTCCTTCCGGCTAAAGCAAAAATGTGAAAACTCTTATGTAGGGTGCTGTAAGACTGTAAGTCATAAGATTTATTTGCTAAAGAGTAGTTTGCTATTGATTTTTTGAAACACAACTTAAGTGCAGTAATACGAGTGTTTTTGGTGTTCTGCGATTGAAATTAGAGTTACACCTCAGTAATTGGAACAATAAAAGTCCTCAAACTTTTTGTATCCGAGAATCTGAGTTTTGTTCTCATGCATTTTGAATGATTAGTTTAGCCTAAGCACATTTATACTGGAAGGAAAGAAGAAAAGGGAAGGGAAGAGGTGATTATCTGTGGTGTAACATAGCTTGAGTTTGACACTTGCAGGGCCATTGTGACATTTGGTTTGAATGCACTCTATGGGAGGCACCAGAGTAGCCATAGTGTTTGGGGAGGAGACTGGGACTCTTCCAATGCTTATGATTTAATCAATTACACTGTTTCAAAGGGGTACAAGATTGACTCATGGGAATTTGGTAGGACAGAACACAAAGCTATTTATTATGTTCAATTATGTTTCACTGAAACTGATTCTTCCCTGTGCTGCCATAGGTAATGAGTTGAGTGGAAAGGGCATTGGGGCAAGTGTGAGTGCTGCACAGTACGGGAAAGACTTGATAAAGCTTAAAGAAATTTTACACTCATTATACAATAACTCCAATTTCAAACCTTTACTTGTAGCACCTGGAGGGTTCTATAATAAGGACTGGTATGATAAGCTTCTTCAGGTTACAGGTCCAGGCATAGTCAATGTGCTGACTCATCACGTCTATAATTTGGGTGCAGGTTTGCTTCTCACTTACCTAATCATTTCTACTATAGTCATCCTTAGAGAATATTTTACACTGTGACATAACTAGATGATGGATGTGAAAGAAAAGCAGTTATATGGAGATGTTTCTTTCTAGTTTGTTTTAAGTACTGTTGAAATGGCATCAGGAATTGATCCTTTCTGGTTAGTGTGTTAAATAAATTTCTCTTTTGTCAGGTAGTGACGAGCATCTTGACAGGAAGATTCTAGATCCCCAACAGTTGAGCAAGGTAGAATCAACTTTTAGCAATCTTTCAGAAACTATTAAAAAGTATGGCCATTGGTCTTCTGCATGGGTAGGAGAAGCTGGTGGGGCATTCAACAGTGGTGGTCGTCAAATTTCTAACACATTTGTAAATAGCTTTTGGTAATCTTGGTTCTTCCTTGCATCATTTTCTATTCCTCTTCAATTATAATATTTTGTTTGACAAAAAATATCATTAAAATTAATCAAGAAGTTCTAAGATTTAGGTAACTTACAGGTACTTGGATCAACTTGGACTAGCATCCAGATACAACACTAAGGTTTACTGCAGACAAACTTTAATTGGAGGAAACTATGGTCTTCTCGATACCACTACTTTCGTTCCTAATCCTGACTACTACAGGCAAGTGTAAAAGGAAGAATATATATATATATATATATAATAATGTAAATATCCAGTGCTTAACATATCTAATCTATGTCCTGATGATGTTTTGAGCAGTGCACTTTTGTGGCATCAGCTAATGGGGAAGACTGTTCTTGCAGCGAGTAGTGATGTTTTTTCCCCTTCTTTACGCACTTATGCACATTGTTCAAAAGGCAGAGTAAGTGCCTATCATCTTATAGAAGGATTGTTCTTCTATATCTGATGTTTGCTTACCAGCTTCTAAAGTTTTAAGTTCACGTAACATTCAACAATCATACATCACTATATGCTAGATTGAATTCTAGCTCGATTCATAGAAGAACCAACATCCATGAATTGAATGTTATGCTACCATACTTGTTGGGCCATATATTGGTAGTTTAATAAGCGATCCATTAATATAATTTTTTATTAGCTTCCTATAATTTTCTTTGAATTTCATCATACAGGAAGGTATAACATTACTTCTGATCAATTTGAGCAATCAGACTCGTTTCACACTGATGGTTCATGATCGTGCGCCTGTGAGTAATGGAGGAAATGAAAATGCTACGATGATCCATGCAGAAAATTCATTCTTTAGTCATCTGAAGAGGGCATTTTCTTGGATTGGAAGAAAAGGATCAGAAGTGACATTCAGGGAGGAGTACCACTTAAATGCAAAAGATGATTACCTTAGAAGCCAAACCATGTTGCTCAATGGTGTTCCCCTAGAGTTGACAAATGATGGAGAAATTTCAACGTTGGATCCACTACTCAATAGTGTAGACTCTCCAATAGTCCTAGCTCCTCTATCCATTGCATTTGTTGTATTCCCCAACTTTGATGCTCCAGCTTGTGCTGGACATAAAAAACTTTAACCCAAAGCCTCCTTCAATGAATCTTGTAGAGTAGGAAATATTAGGACTGAGGAATGTAAGCTGTCATTAGAATTGTATTTAATAGGCTATATACTTTGTCAAAGTTGTAATCCCCTTTACAGTAATTTAATACGAACCACACTTACTAAAATCATAATTAATTTGCATATATGTTGTTGATTCAATTTATTTAAAATTCAACTCTAGTAATTATCTTCTTTTTATAAAAAAAGAGTTTGAGGTATTGGTCTTTTACTAATTTTTTTGATAAAATAAGCAACGATTGTCTAAATGAAATAATTTTGTTCGGATAATGATGTTGCAGTTAAATTTTAACTAATTTTATTTTTTAACACTTTTTAATCATTAATAAAAACAATATATTCATTATTGAGCGAAGTCTATGAAATTACTAAAATTATAAGTTTGACATAAATAGAGTTCATTAATATCAACTAATAATTAAAGGATGCGATTGAGAAAATATGCTATAAAAATGTTTCCTTGCTTTGATAGGCTTGTTAATTACAAACCATGCTTCAATTCACCATTTCAATCATATAAGAAAATTATATACACAATTCAACTGCCAAAAGTTTACATAGTTCACTTCGAGTTAATTAATATGGATTACATGTTTGGAAACAGAAAAACCATTCGAAACATGTTTAAGGCACTGGAATAGTTGTTATTTTTGTCCCAACATGATTAGTAATTTTGTGCGAGGTCAATTCTGCATTGCAAAGCAAGGTTTTGAGAAATATTATTCAGTTGCTTTTGTTGGGGAAAATTTGACAAAAAATTATTGGAATTGTACATTTCAGTAATTACACGTCTAAAAGTGTTTTTCTTCAATATACACAGATAATAACTTCGAAATACTACTACTAAATTTGTCGTTAGAGAGCACTGTAGGGGATCCACCCATAAAAGCAGGGTGAGAAATGAACAAATTGAATGTGGTATTGCAAAAAGAAGAGTTAAGTCCGTTACAAATTGAATATAATGCAACACAGGTGTGTGTAAGCAAAATGAAAAGTTTGTTTTATTGTAACAAGTGATGGATCCAAAGAGAAAACAATGATGAGGGCGTAGGGCAGGTTATAAAATTTAGCAACAGAGGAAATCATTCTTATTTTCCGAGTAAGCGACGGCCACGTTGATTAGCACCTTTCATTCGGTAATTCAACTCATCCACATCATCGTACAGATGATTCAATGCTTTGTTATGCCTGCAAGAGCCATGGCATTCATGAAAATGTTAGGTAAACTATAACCTTGTTTTATAAGTATATTAAAGCCTAGTGTTCATGAATCACTTGAGGATGCGATACAAGACAATGTGATTCACTAACCTCTCAATTTCGGATCCCATGTCAACAGCCATGTCTTTAAGCTCCCCCAACAGATCACTTAAATCTGATAGTGCATCATCTTGCTTCTTTTTTTCAACCTGTTTCAGGACATTTTCTTTAGTACCTTAATTCAATATTAAACATAAATGATGAAGATAAGGTCAGCAAAATTGGTAAGGATTGTAAATAAAACTGGTTTGTTTATAAAACTTGTGCTCTGATCATGAGCTGAAACTATTGTAAGTAATCACTAACACTAATTAACCACAGAGAGAATAACTGGTATCATAACAGTACCTAACACATTTAAAGCTTTAAACAACAACTTAATCTTCATGAAGTAGTTGATACAAACCTCAACTTTTTCAAGTGCAGTGGTTGGTTCCTGAGGTAGGGTCTGCAGCTTGGACTGCCCTTTGGCGGCAGAAGTCAGCCCCAACTTCTCTCTCTGCTCCAGATGATTGCCCTTGCTTCTCACTGGGTCATCTGCATATCATGAACCACATTATGCCAATGATACAACAATAATAACAACAACAACAACAAAGCCACATTATTCCATTAGTAGGTCCGTTACATGGATCACACACATAAGCCATTTGATTTCGTTAAAAACCAAAAGGTTCCAAAGATGTTAATTATCATGAGATTATGGAATTGAAACTACAAAAGAAAACTATGCAGAGAAGACATTAACCTCTAACAATAACTGGGCCTGTTATTGCTCGCGTCTTCTTTGGTTTCCATGTTCTGGAGAAGAGGCCACCGAGGCTTCCCAAGAGCTTTTCCCCCTGGAAGCAGAATTAGTCAAAATTTAGTCAGATTTAGAGCAGAATACTATTTGATTTGAATTCAAAGGGGTTTCACAACATCACAGTATTCTCAGCAAGGTAAAACAGCATGAAGAAACTACTCATATAGGAAGACAGAAAAAGTAACGAGATCGATACCCGGCTTAAATCGTGGTCGATGTCAGCAGCAACATGGTGACTCCTGGTAATTTGCTCACCCTGTTGATGAAGGGTGACTAGTGTGTTGGTGGCATCCTCTCTTATGTTCTCTGCTATCTTCAAACAACTGTTGACTGAATTTGTAGTCTCTTCAGCCTTGTAAACAGCATAACTCTCCAGTTCTTGAACCGATTGATTCTCTAATCCGCCTGAATCACGAAAAACATTTTTGTACTTGTTCCGGTTGGTCGATTGAAAGGCATACGAAACCGATGAAGATTTCTTAGTCGCATCAACGTCATCATTAAAGGGGTTGGTGTTAACTTCCAGGGTAACAAGTGCTCGATCCGAAGAAGTCTTTTTCGAGGAACTATGCCTTTTGGTATTCTTTTCCTCATCATCAGAATCAAACGGATTAGTCCAAGATTCAACAGAACTAGGTTTAGCAACCTTCAAAGGAGATTTCTTGACACCCGACATTGTCTCTCTTCTTGCAAAAATGATTCAGAGGCCGATTAAGAAGTAAAATTCTCAAAACCCTGTTCGACCTAAAAGGATAAGCTAATTTTTTCCCTGCAAAGACAAGCAAGTGCTATTCAATCACTGTAAATATTCCACAACAAGCAAAAGAAACCCAAATACCAAATCCTTAATCCACTTATCACAAAAGCATTAATTTATCAAGAAACCTTATTCATAACTTGACTAAAACTACATGTTAATAAAAGGGCCAAAAAACCGGACCAAAGCGATTAAGTGTAAAGCAACATATAAAAAATGGAATCAACAACCATTGACAATCACATGGAAAGGGATTGAAAAGAATAAAAAAAAAGTACACAAATTCCCAACAGAAAATGAAATAGCATTTTCTTTTCTTTTTCAGAAGCCTATGTAGAAAGATCAAGAAACACGAGATTTCCGAGAATAGTGCAAGACAGAAGAAAGCAAGAATACCCAAATGGATTAAAAGGCTTCTCCAAGCAACAGACTCATCAAAATCAAAAACTTGTACAAGAGAAAGCAAGATGGTACCAGGGAGAGGACAAAAAATGTTCAGAAAGACTCAATTTTGAGAGCTCTGAACAACGGAAGAAGAAAAAGGGTTTGGATAAGAAGTTGGTAAAAGCCAAAATCGCGTCAAGAAAGGTCAGAGTTGGAGGGTGGGTGGAAAGCCCAACGAAACCGCAGTTCGCAAGGCAAGATCGAGAGTGAAAGTTCTCTCAGAGGGGTTTGGTAATACGCTCTTGCTCTGTGTTCGTCCGTTTGTTTAATTAAAATATTATATTTATTTTTTAGTTTATTCTAAGGCGTCGTTTGAATTGAGACGTTGAATGGATCTAGTGGGGACCTTTGGAGATGTGCTATGTAGGGGCCATTCCAAACAGGAAAAAAATTGAAAAAGGACTTTTGACAACTTCTTTAAACGTGGGAAATCAATTTCTTCTTTTAGCGTTTTAGGGTACCAATTATTCCAATGAAAGGGAAAGGAAGAGGATTCTACCTTCCTATGTGAAGGAAGGAAGGGAGGATACCAGAAGAAGAATATTTGGGATTCTATAAAACTAAAAGATATTCTTTTATATTGAATATTATCAAACAAATTATTAAGAGATAATAATTTAGTTACTCTTTTATAACTTATTAAACTTTATAACGATAAATGAATAAATATTTAAAATATAAAAATGTTTTATTTATACTAATATTTTAAATTGTAATATAAAATTATTTTTAAGGTGGACAAAAAAAACTATTCACATAATTTAATAAGACAGAGTATAAGTATGATAATGTCCAACTCATCTCATACATGCATTTATTATATATAAAATAATTAAATTCAAATATTTTTTACATTTCTACAAATGGTTGATTTGACAATAATTAAATTTTACATTATTAGGTCTTCTCCTTACATGAATTTGAATCTTAGATAGTTACGTTGTTGGTCTATTTATTTTATTTATGATGCTTTCTTTTTCTAATTGATGTGAATTATTATTGGGGTTTTATTTCCATTTTTTACTGAACAAGTAATAAATTCTTGCCGGCCATTGACTTAGTATTGTGTTGGGTAGTCCAAAGATGTCACTGTAACTCAACAACCGTGTTATTTATTATAATTAAAGAAACAACGGTTGTAATTTTATTATCCACACTTATAAGTTTTATCTTTTTTTTTTTCATTTCATGAGTTTATATACTCAGTTAATGTAATTTGGAATTAGTATCTATTTAAAAGGAATTTTAATTTATTTACTCATTTTATTTTATACCAATGAAATGTTTTAAAATTATATCATACTAATATTAAATTATTTTTTTAACATATGTGTGTTCGTCTATATTATACTTGCCTATTAGGGTTTACGTTGGATTAGTTCGTGACAGAAAGATTCGTCAACGAACCCAATACGTGTTTTAGATTTGAATATCATATTTATTAAATATAACACAATTAACTTAAAGCAATTTTATTAAATATCATATGTATTATTTTGTTAAATGGATGGCATCTGACTTAAATAATTCTTTTAAAGAAAAGTATTACTATGCAAGAAAACTATTATTAAAATATTTAATGTTTACAAAAATTATTTTTCATCTTAATTCTTAACTTATTTTTGCAGAATACAGTCAAACAATGAAATCCAAATTCAAGTTTATACTTTAAATATCACGTGATAAAATGTAAAATAAATTATTTAATGTTTTTAAAACTATTATATTCGTATCATTTATAATAATGTATTTAATAAATATTTTGTTTTCTATTTTACTCTTCAATGTCAATCTATTAATAAATAATAGTACAAATAAAACAATATATTTTTGTTATAAAATAAAAATAAAAATATTTTTTTATTTCAATTTTTCTTTTCAGTATATGACATTTTCTTTCTGGTTATTCAATTTCAACTTTTTCATACTTTAATCTATTAAAATATTTTTTATTGTTTTTTTTCATTTAATTATTAACAATTTGTTTATGTTTTGTTCATAAAAGATTAATTTGGGTAAGAAAGTTATAAGTCTTACTTTCTTCTCCATTAAAAGAAGAATATTACTACATTAATATTTCTTGAACCTACAGTTTTTCTTATGTATACTAAAGGAGACATTGATGTAATTTTTAAACTACATTATTTTTTGTTGACTTACCATAACCCTCGTTAACAAGTGCGCATATTTAAAAAACTTTGGTTAAGTGGTGATGGTTTCTAGAGAAATTGTAGTTAATTTTGATTTTCATCCTGTTCTCATATTCTTTTATTTCATATTTTTACTATTCCATAAATATTTAAATGTTTTCTTTCCTCACACTAAATATTTTTGTCAATTTTTATTACTTTTTTATAAAATTTTGTAAACTTTAATTATGTATTTTTTGACATTTTTCTTTTACATATTTTGGATAAATACTTAATAATTTATTGCATGAAAAAATTTATAGTCATTCTCGTTCAAAATCAAGATGAATAAAAAAAATTCCATGAATAAAATATGCTAATGAAATCTTTACCTATACTTTTAGTAAAGTTCTTCATGTCAAGAAATCACACCATCATTGGCATTTTAAAATGATATTTTTTAATCAAATTTTACATAAACTTGATGGTTAAAGTAGTAGTAAAGACGACGAAGTTGCTAAAGCATTATAGGAGTTAATACTATTTAACTCATGATTGTTTATAAACAAATAATTGAGAACATAACAAGAATCATGTGTGCAATTTTCGAGTTACATCGTGAGCATAGGGACTTATAAGGTTAGATAACTGTTATGAAAATAAGAGAATTTCTTATAAATATAAAAATATAGTATATATAAGAGTATGCCTTGACAATAATATCAAATCAAGACATACAAAAAAATACCTTAGTTGATATATGATTCCCTCAGTGATGACAAGTAGGGGTTTAGACAACAACAATGAAAAATAAAAAGTTGTGAATAATTTATGAAAAAGGAAAAAAATGTGAGTTATTAAGGGAATAGGATGAGGGATTTAATGATGACAAAAAAGGATAAAAAAAATCTATAAAAAACTTATTATTATTAAAGAAAAAAATATTATGTGAGAACTATTCATATATAAATTTAAATTTGTTTGTCAATGATTTAAATATCAGGTGATCATAATAACTTAGTATTGGTCCATTAATATATTATACAAAATTAAATTTAAGAGTAAATTTATAACAAGTATACGAATAAATTAATTATGGATAAAATTATAAATAAATATTTAAAATACTTAAAAAATATCTTAAAAATTCATATAATTAACTAACAATGCAATATATAACTGTATGATATGCAATCAAAAACATGTACCTTACATAAACTACAACTTAATTTAATCTTAACCCAATATCATAATAAACTAATAATTGAATAATTTGAAGGTTTGGATTATTTGTCCAAAAAAATCACTTACCTCCTTTCAGATACTAAGAAACTAGGTGATTTTTTTAATAATTTAATTTATTAACTATTAATAATTACTGAGAACAAATAAATTAAGAAATGATTGGATATATCTTTTGTCTCACAACAAGCAATTATCGTATATATAGAAAACAATAATAGTTATGATAAATAACAAGTATGGAGGTAGTAAATATACTTATAACCAAAATATATTTATTTGATACGGAATAAACAATAATAAAATTTTAACAAGCACAGACAATTTGATTTGAACAAAACACTTAAACTATCCTGTTTAACTTAATTTTATGATTAATTTCGTTAAATCATTTTATTTCTTAAAAACTCTTAAAAGAATTTCCAAGGTATTCTTATAAAAATAATATTTAAAAAAATTATGACCATATAAATGAAAAGCAACATAACACATATTTATGAATAATAATTTTTAAATTTTATATAAATATTGGTAATTATCTTCACATATATTTTAAAATAAACTATATATCATATATATCTCTATACAATTGTTTTTGTTGAAAAATAGACTAAAAATTACAAATAAAAGTGAATTATTTGTTTCTTATATTTCAATAAAAATATTTACTTTATTATATTTTTAATATTTAACTTTTGTTTTTTAAATCTCAAAGTTTTAGTCGATAAATTAGTTTTAAAGAAAGTAAGGAAAATGAATATCAATTTATTAAAAAACAAATAAAATAAATATTGTTTAATAAAAAATAAAAGGAAAATCAATATTTATATAAAATTAAAGAGAATTATTATTATTTTTATTAAAAATATAAAGATATATATTTTTTTAAAAACTATACAAATATAATTGCACTTTCTTGGAAGAGAGGAGGTATTATGATTTTTTTTTTCTGTTTTTATATTTTTCACTTAGATCAAATAAAGAAATTAATAATTTGTTATTTTATTTTAAAAATATCCCAAGCGTAGGGTTTCCTTCTCCTTCTGGCAGTATCACCACTAACCCCAAAATTGCAAATTGTGCAGCTAAAGGCAGAGAGCAGCACTGTGAGAAACACAACAAACACTGCTGCAAGCAACTGTTACCAAACACTCACACACTTTCGTCAAACAGTTGGAAGGCGCAATGGGAGGGAGGAAGAAGAAGTTCATCGACAAGAAGAACTCTGCCACTTTCCAACTCATCGCTCGCGACTCCTCCGACCCCTCTTTCTCCCAATCCGACCTCGTCTTCGTCCGCGTCGACAACAACCCCGTTTCCTTCCCCGTCGCAGAAGACTCCGTTTACGACGATGCTGCCGATGACTACGACGATTACGACGGGGTTAGCGGCGGCCCATTGCCCGAGGACGTCAGGAAGGAGATTCTGGAGCTAGGGTTTCCGGATGATGGCTATAACTACTTGAATCACTTGAGGGAAATCAAGAATACTGGCGCTGGTGCTGCTTTCTTTCACAACCCCAAGTTCAAGCTTCAGCACCTCCCTCGTGATGTTAAGGTGCTCCCGTCTTTTTCTCTCGTTTTTTTTTTTAATCCGAATTTTGGGTGTCTTTTAGATTGATCAGTGTCTTTGATTTTCTTTCCGGGTTCATAAGATAGGTGGCAAATAAGTAAGGGAGCATTTGTTTTATGGTATGATTTTGTGCTCCATAGGGATATTACACACAAGTTAGGTTTGTATATTGAATAATTTTAGAAAAAAAGATTAAAATTGGTTTAATTTAAAATGTGGCAAATAAAAAGAAGAAAGTAACCTTGTACAGTCCGGTTATAATACACGATACTCACCCCTCTTCATGATAGAAACGGTTCTAATTGTGAAAGTGTACTTTTTTTCTAACTAATGTAGGACTATTATTCTCACCTTCACATTCCCTGGAATAATGAAAGATGACGTGAACTGAACATTCCCACCCAAAGTTATAATTCTATTGTTGTAGTTGTGCGCATGAAGTTTTGCAGACTCAAACACGGCCTTAGTGACTTTTGTTTAGTTTAGCATTTAAATTGTGAGGTCTATGATATTAATATGAGCTTGAACTGAAGGGATGGATTGCTAGGTTGCTTGTTGAAGTGGAAATTGATTGTTTGTGTTTTTTTTTTGCTGGTGAGTTTAGGCTTATGATGCTTCGAGATTGCAAATTTCTGAGGCCCATGCAGAGCCCGAGGAGAATTCTCTATACAGTGTTGCATCCAAGACTACCAGCGTAAGGGTGCAGAAGGCGGTTGATCCTGAAGTGGCTGCATTGCTTGATGACAGCGATGTGTCACGGTTGGGATCTGATGTTGAGGATTTGGAAGAAGACTTTGTTGTTCAGGCAAATCTCCTTGAAGATGAAGATGGTGAAGAGAAGAGTCCTTTTTGTAATAAAACGAGTTTTTGTGAGGAATCTCTGGTAAAAAAAAGCCCAGACATTGCACATGTACTGCAAGTTTCTACCCATTCCAGAGATACAGATGATTCTGGACCTTTTCATGGGGTAGCAAATGGTGTACCAGGAGTGGAGTGTGTTGCTGAGAAGCCACGAGCTCGTCGTTTGCTGGATGAGCAATTTGATTTGGTGAGTTTCTTATCCATAGCATTTTGTTCTGTGTCAATATTTTGGTTCTCTGTTGCTTTCTCTTTAGGAATTGTAGTATTTAATGAGGCATGTCGAGCCTCTTTGTTTCTGGTATCTGAGGAGGATGCCTTTGCCAAATTTTGTCTGTTGCTATAATTGCAGGTATCATGTCTTTACTGACTGTCTGATCCTTTTTACCTAAGTTTCTCATTCTCTGTATATTTGTCTCATAGCTTGAACGCCAGGAGTATGGGACTGATGACGATGAAGATGACGGTGATTATTATGAAAATTATCAAGCCGATGAAGATGAGTCCCTTGCTGAGAAGCTCAAACTCTCTCTTAACAACCGTGGGATGGATGATATAGAACTTGATGATGACAAATATAAGGTTCCTGCAGATTTATTGAACAATAAAGAGGCCCCACATGAGGAACAAGACTATTCTGCTGCTGATCTGATTCGTCGTTGCAAGGAATATGCCGAGGGGTATGAGGCTGAAGATGAGAACAAGGATGTTGTACTTGTAGAAGAAAGTAGTGATGAATCAGAAGTTTGGGATTGTGAGACCATTGTTTCGACGTACTCAAATTTAGATAATCACCCAGGAAAGATAGAAGCACCCGGAGTGTCTAGGAAAAAGAAACTTGCTCAAACCGTGTCTGCAGCCTTGAGTTCCTCTAATCAAATAATATCCCTTAGAGGGAAAGAGAAACTGCCTGTAGACTTCCTTCCTGGTGGTAGGAAAGCTTCCACTGAAAAGGTTAAAGGCATTCCAAAAACTGAACAGATCAAGAGAAAACAACATGGGCTTGAGACAAAGGAGGAGAAGAAAGAACGGAAGGTATCTATATTGTCAACTTGATTCTATGATACCTATGTTTTATGTTTTCCTTTTATACAAGTCTATTGCTATTATTACTACCTTACATTGACAATAATGGTTGGTTGTGTTGTTTTGTAGGCTGCTGTGAAGGAGGAACGACGTGAGGCACGTCGCATTAAAAAAGAAACAAAAGAGCTTTATAGATGTGAAGCACATCGGGCACAGAGAGTTGCTGCTGTGGCTGGTCCTTCTTCCATTCATCTTCTGTAAGTCTTGAAATTGTAAGTTGGCTTATGACTTTCTATAAAAATTGGATACATTGGTTCCTACATGTATGCGTACAATATATGAAACCTTCAGTTAAAGGTGAAAGTAGATCAATATCATCAGACAAGGTCAAAGGTGCTTGGATGATATGCCCCAATACTGCACAGCAGATATCACAGTACAGGATATGACATATAGAGTTAAAGAAAAAAGACATTATGCTTGTATAGTGGGATTTATTAAATGATGTATTTATTAAATATAAACAAATTATATATATATATATATATATATATATATATATATTAATATTTGAAGTTATCAAAGTCTAACAAATTTCACTTTTATGGAGGGATTGGCTTTTTAGTTAGTTTAGAGACATTTTTCAGTGTCTTGAATCGTTTCAACTTGTGTCAAATTCTTTCACTTTATTTTGAAATGTGTTTCAGGCATTTGGAAATTATCCATCATGATTTAAATTTATATTCTGGATTGCATTAGCCTGAATCCTATGCTTGTGATGATTTCACGAATGTTTTTTTTCTAAGATGTATTTTGTTTGAGTACTGTATCCTTCCTGGTAAGAAAAATAGGTTTCTATCTGATGAAGAAAACTTAAGTTTTTGTATGCAGGTCATGGCTCGCAAACCTCGTTAAACATGTATTGGTTCAGCAAAAATATATTCTCATTTTTGTGCTTATAGATTGACTTGTAGTGTGGCCGGTGCTATATTGTTTACTAGGATAGGGATGATTACTAACTTTGAATTTCATTGAATGTTACGGCATCATTTTATGTTAATTCTCACTTTAAAAGCGAGTGTCCAGATATTGTGGCTTATGTGTTTTTCTTTGTGCTGACTTTGGTTTTCTTTCTATCTCTGTAGGTAAGTTAACAATTAGAAGTACTGCATGCCACTCGTTCGTGTGTCTGCTGTGTTCCGCTCTTTTAAAGCTTTCGAGGTTCTATGACGATGCTTTCGCACATCTTTATCAAGTTTTGCCACTACACATGGCTGTGATGAGTCTTTTTATACGAGCAAGAATGTGCTCAGAAAGTTTATTTGTTATTCTTATGCATAAGGTTTACCAAAAATCTTTATTTTGTTATTGCTGAAGGAAGTGTTTTTAGTGGCCTTTGTTTCCTTTGTTTTTTAGAACAAAGTACGGCAGCCATATGTACGTTTTGTTTTGGCCTTAATTATACAGGATGATACGCAAATAGTTTTAATTATTCTTCTGAGTTGAGTTATATGGTTTACTGATCAAAGGCTAAGAATATATTGTGCCTTTGGCCGATATTCTGTGATATATGTAACACCTACTTTAGCTATTTAGAAAATTTGGAGTTTGAGTTCGGCTTCAAATTTTGAATTTCAAGCAGAGGTCTGGTGGAGTTTTGAACTGATGCAATTCTATTTGGCCGAATCCGTAGTTCTTGCAGAGAATTCGGACTATGAACTATTGAGCCTATTGCTATAATGTTGGATAGGCACCCCAAAATCCTACGTAGCTTTTCCTTCAGCAAGTGAGCCATTTTAAAACTAGCAAAACTTATGTTATTTAATGACTAAACCGGAATTATCACATTTTCAATGTACATGTTCCTTAAGATATTACATTGCCCATTCACAAGGAATAACGAGCTTTAGGGGGATGTCTGTACAAGTGTCCAATAAGAAATGCCAATTATTTAGTTTTTTGAACTAGTTTCAACTTTAGGCTGTAATATTTACCATTTCTATCCGCATCTCACTTCGTTCACACTAATAGAGTAACACCCTAATATTTACCAAAAAGGTCTGCGTTTTACAAGAACAAAGCTCCTACTCATTGTAAATCAAGGATGAAAGGTTTGGAAGAGAGTATTTTGGTTATAGGAATGTTAAAATGTAAGATGAAAGGGAGGAATGTGATAATAAAAGCATGAGGCGTGAGGCAGGCACATGGCGTTGGCTTATCCAACCCAAAGGAGATAACAGGTGAGAGAGTGGCACTGAGCCACAACCAATAAGGAGAATCCAACTCAGCTTATAGACTGCCCTCACCTTATCCACAATCCCCAACTTCCTCTCCTTAGTTAACAGCCACCAATCTCCCTTATCAGAATCTAAAAACCTTCCCTTCTTACTTCTTCCTTCTCTTCCAACCCTTCACTCCACTCCATTCTCACACAACCAACCATGTCGCTCACAATTCCCACCAATCTATCCAAGCCCGCCGCCCTCCGCCCCAAACTAGGCGCCAAACTCCGCCCCACCATCGTCTGCAATGCCAACCCCAACAACTCCGACAACAACACCACCACATCCTCCGATCTGAAGGCCTTCTCCGCCGCCCTCGCCCTCTCCTCCATCCTGCTCTCGGCGCCGCTACCCGCCGTCGCCGACATCTCCGGCCTGACTCCCTGCAAGGAGTCGAAGCAGTTCGCGAAGCGCCAGAAGCAGTCCATTAAGAAGCTGGAGTCGTCGCTGAAGCTGTACGCGCCGGACAGCGCCCCCGCCCTGGCCATAAAGGCGTCGGTGGAGAAGACGAAGCGGCGGTTTGACAACTACGGGAAGCAGGGGCTTCTGTGCGGCGCCGACGGGCTGCCGCACCTGATCGTGAGCGGGGACCAGAGGCACTGGGGCGAATTCATCACTCCTGGGATCCTGTTCCTGTACATCGCGGGTTGGATCGGGTGGGTGGGTCGGAGCTACCTTATTGCCATCAGGGATGAGAAAAAACCCACCATGAAGGAGATCATCATCGACGTTCCTCTCGCCTCTCGCTTGCTCTTCCGGGGCTTCAGCTGGCCCGTTGCTGCCTACAGAGAGCTCATCAACGGTGACCTCATTGCCAAGGATGTTTAGCCCAACTCATTCCCTTCCCAAGGTCCCTTCTTCACTCCCTCTTCCACTTTCTATTTCTGTGCCTTTTTTCCCCATTATTATTCACTTCGCTTTTTTCTTTCTTCTCTTCTCAGATACCATAGAGGAAGCCAGGCTGGGATGTTTATGCGCTCACTTTGTATAATTTTTTACATGTAATGCAATGTAATCTAATGCATCTCAACCTTTTCGCTTCTTTTCTTCTCTCTCTCTCTCTCCCATTCCTAAATTTAAATACAACGTCTTTTTCTATCCAAAACTTCGGTTACGCTCTTCTTTTCCTACAACTCTGGGATTTACAATTGCGGGGAAGATTGATTTTACAGAAATAATTGCATTTTTTCTTTTTAAAATATATTATAGATCCTTTGTCGAACCAATCGTGCACCAAAAAATTATATCCAAGATACTAAAGTAGGCAAATGTCCATGTTTCGTTGATGAATTGTTGGTTTTTGGTTTATAAAAATATATTATTGTATAGGTTATGATGATCCCAGCCCGTACTATTATTACTAAAATTAAGGCAATAAAATCATTTTAAACTAAATTATATTATCTCAATTAATAATCTATAATTGTTATGAATATTTAAACTACATAACTAAAGCAATCAATGCCAAGAAACACAAGATTGTATTTTAAGAATGCAAGAAAAAACATGCAATTTGAGATCGAAATTTGGTATGCTAATAGTTTGAAAATATAAATATTTATACACTTCCAGTTTTTAGATGTCTCGATAATTCTATATATAAAGACACTGTCCCGTCTGTTTTAGATTTACTTTCCAAGGCTAAGAATATCAATCCAACATTATATTAGAACTTGTTGTGACATCATGGATTCGTAGAGTCACCATTTCTTTTCTATTTTATCCTTCCTTTTCTGGAGATGTGCATAGTCAGGTAGAGGGAGAAAATAATCCCCTCTGATCGAAGTGGCAAGAGTAGGCAGAACATGCTGAAAGTCATCTTTTTGACGTGCATTTGCTTTCTAAAAAAAATCATCGTTTATTTTTATCATTTTAAATGAATTATGCCAAGAATCATTCATTAAGAAAATTGTATGCCAACTAAATTCACACGTCGATCACGCACAATTCCTACAATCCTATCTTCTCCCATTCCTGCCCCCTAAACACAAAAAAGGAAAAAAAGAAAAATCTCCAGGCATCCTCAGTCACTTCTGCCAGGTCGTTCCCTGTTCTTCTATACTATCACCCACTTTGATTCTTTCAGATTCAATTGAAACCATAAGACGACGTTTTTACAGAAATCTCACTTTTAACAAGGAGAGGGGAGACGGACTGTTCTGTTGTCCAGAATAAAGCAATTTTCTTGCCAGGACGGCTTCCCCAACCATAAACCCTGAAACAATGGCAAATCAAATTAGTGGACTTGATTTTGTAAGACACTGAAAAGAATAAAAAATGGAAGAGGAAGATTGATACTACATGAATGTTGTAGAAACTGCCAAGAAGCAATCTTCAATACTTCAGGATTTAAAAAATGAAGAAAACATGAATTTTTAACGACTCAAACAACGGTAAGGGAGCATCATTACATTTTCATTCTATTCTGTTCTTCTACCATTAACATTTTCCATTATTTAATTTCCTCCGTAAATTAGATATTAAAGGTATTCCTCCATTGTCACAGTATGTGAACTATGCACCTATAATGCCTGAAAACTACTAAACTGTCTTCAGTACGTACACAAGCGAGTCTGGTCAAAGGTTAGAGATGCAAGAGACAAGGATTATGTGCTGGACTTTCCATCCAACCAGCATTTTGAATTCGATAGTTCCACTGTAATGACGTAAGTACTCGGTAAGCTACTTTTATGTACAGAGAGAAACAGTTGAGACACATTGATACAAACCTTTGAGGTCATTCTCAACTGCTGAACCTCGACGAATTAGAAGAGTGCCAGCCTACATTTGAGGGAGGAGCTAGGTAGCAGTTATGGGGTTTTAGTTTTTATGCTTTTCTTCGAAGCTGAAATAAAAGCAAAAGAGTAAATGTAAGCAAGTTACAATTTCAATGAACTCCAATGAATTAGCAAGAGAGAGAAAAAAGATAAAAAATAACTTTCAACTTGCAAATTCATACCTGAGCCTCTAACTCGGCAATTCTTTGCAAGGATGCATGTTCAAAGCAAGCGCGGCGCTTACATTCTTCCTCCAGCAAATTAGTAAATTGGTATCTCAGCTCTGCCATTTCCTGAACTAAGTCCTCTGCTTCTTCTTTAGCCCTCAACTTTTCCTCTCTTAATTCTTCCTAGCAGAGGAGGTCAAAATACAATATAAATCTCAGCTAAAAAAATCATTTGCGTGGAGTTATGAAATAAAGTGTCATTAACAAAATTCATGCAGACCACTTCAATTTTTAGGATGGACATACCTTAAGTTTCTTGACAAGACATTCATATTCTTGGATCTGTTGTGACATCTCCATCTCCAATTTCAAATCTGCAGCTGGATCTAAGATGATTACAGATCTTCCAACATGAGGACCATGTAATACAGAAGTGCTGTGGAAATATTAAGAAAAGCATTACATGAAAGTTTAGTGGAAGTTGATGAATCACTTTTAAAAATCCAATCCATTTAGAGATAGGAACTTGGGTATATGTGATACCTAAGTTCCACATTGAATAGCATAGAATGCTCAGTGAAATACTTAAGTGGCTTGGTTCTCCCACTTGATATCCTAAATCTTAGACCCTAAAATGTTAAATTGATAAGTCCCCACTATGAAACTATCAATTGAAGGTCAAGCCCGAAAGATAACAACAGATCCCAATGAAAACATCTTCATCCTTCAGCAACTATACACAACTAACATAACATACTTAACTGGTCTCATGTCAAAGATAATTATTCAAGCATCTAAATATAACTTCAAAATATGTACCTTGTGTTCTCCACTACGGTAGAGTTGTTGCCGTGTTCACTCAAGGAAGATTGAGTATCGAGTAGTGGTCTGTCCTTATTTTCTAGCCAGTATCCATCCTTTAGAGAAGAAATTTTAGAGGTTTTGCTGGCAGCATCAAGCTTCTCTTTAAGTTCCCTATTCTCTTCATTTAGAGAGAGAATTGTTTTTTGGGTATCCTGCAATGCAACCTGGAGCTCCTCAATTGAACTACTCATTTTATTATTTTCATCTAGAGTTTCTTCCTGGATTTTCTTGGCCTCAAAAAGACTCTGTTCCAAGGCCATCATGTCAAGCCTCATGCTCTCTAATTCAAACTGCGACTCTAATGCTATGGATGAAAATGAGTCCTCTAGTTTCTCCATGGACAAAGTGGACTTCTCTAGTTCTATTTCTTTATGATCTAGTTCCTGGATCAAGGAAAATTGCTTTGAACTGTATCGTTTCAGCTCTTCCCTCAAGCTGAAAACCTCCTCTTGTAAAACTTCCATCCCCTCCAATTTCAATTCAAGGCTGCGAACATGCTCTTCCAGATAGTTCACCTCTGCATTCCTAGCACTGAGTAGATCCTGAAGATAATCTGTATAAATACAAACAGATTAGGCCGGTGAAAGAGTACTAAATCCTCAAAAAAATTACTGCAGCATTCAATAGGAATTAAACAACTATTACAGAGTAATTTTGAGGTAAAAAAGACATGTAAGAAGGGGGGAAAGAAGGACTAGTCCTTCGATGACAAGCCTCTTTGTTGCCAGAGTTGTTTACCCATGGAAGTTCAAATGTATGCCACGAAAAAAAAAAGAATAAAAAAAAAACTACCTATTTCTTGAGAACAGTTCAGCAGCTCTTTTTCCAACCTCTGAATGCGTTTCTTATCTCCTGCTTGAGCTTCTGATAGTAACTTCTCACGTGGTTCTAGTATCTGCATCTACATCATAAATCAGAATTTGTATCAGCATCAGGTGTTGCCTTGATAGAACTCAACTTCAAAACCATTTTAGTCATTTACTCATTCCTGTATCACATTACAAGTAATGGCAAGATTTTACGAACTAAGTCCAAACGGATCTATGCAAGGTTAGGCTTCACTCCGTATTGTTCCTTTACCAAGTGTTTTCTGTCCCTCTCTCTTTAACCAATGTCTATTTGAGTGATGTAAGCATTTAAGCATGCTTTATTTAGACTTTGAAGTTCAGCGAGAAGAACGTGTGCAGTAAAATTTGACACTGGAGCTCTATATATAGAATCAACAGCATTACAACCTCATATCACCGCCGTCGAACTAGCCACAACAACCTACCAACGACGTAACATAACTGGACTACTTGAATTCATTGGGACTAAGAACGTTGTAAAACGCGCTTCTCTTTCCTATGCCGCAAATCATAGACAAAATATGTATTGGTTAAAAAAAACAAGATGATGCATAGCTTCAATCGCAAACGGCGTGGAAAAACCAATCAATATTTGCAAGTTACAACATTGAAATACAAAAAAAAAAAAAAAAAAAAAAAAAAAAAAAATACTCCAATCTACTCGGACCTCGTAATATTATACATTCATAAAATTAGGAATTCAACAAGAAGTAGTTAGGTTTAAAAGGAAGGGATGAGTACCTGGTTTCTAAGTTCCTCCGCATTCACGGGAAAATGATTAACACTTCTGAAACTATTTGACATTTATGTAAACAAATTCGACACAAACACATAGGAATAACGGTACCTGTTTAAAGTTCATTACAGATAAAACATGTCAAAGTTCCATAACAATAGAGAAACCCTAACCAATTCGCAAAAGCATGCCAAAATTTCCTAAACACTGAATAAGAAAACCTAGAATAAAATAAACAAAACTGAGAGCGCTTAGACTTTTTAACGAAAGTTAGACCTCAGAGGAAATAATGGGAAGAAAGCAATGAAACGGAAATAATTCGAAATCGAAGACGGTAATTGAAATGGAAATTCGAAATTGGAGTGATTATAAGAAAGTTACGTAGAAGTGACCGGAACAGCAACGACGGTGGTACAGGCTAGGGGCCCACGGCCGCGCCTCCGAGTTGAATAATTTCCGTGGCAACCCCTAAGGTCGTTCTCCTACTTTCAATGCACACCCTTCATGATGGATTATAAATAAATAAATATTTTAATATGTGTAGAAGAGCTCAAATATTAATTCTCGTATTTTTAAAATTATACTCACTGCATAATACACTTGTACGATGCATAGAATAATATATGTAATAATATCTGAATTAAAAGGTAGATATAAAATTAAAATAATAATAGTAATTATTAATAAATATATGAACTAACATCACGTTTATAATAAATTATGTCTTCAATATTTCATATTTTAATTATATTTTTTATAAACACTAACGAAAAGACATACTTTTGGAATGGGTATTTACATTATATATATAATTTTATTATTTTATGAATAGTTAATTAAAATTAATATAATTAAAATTATATATAATATTATAAATCAGTATTAAAAAATATATAATAAAAAATCATTATTTAATTTTTTTTATTAAATAACTAAATTATTTTTTATTTATGAAAGTGTAAAATTATTCAATTAAAAATGACATTAGTATATTCAAATTTATATAAAATAACTCGTAAAACATTGTCTTTTGTAATTGTTCTTGGAAGAGTTACTAAAAAGATATAATCAAAATTATTGTAGTTTGTTTTGAATCGAAATTCTCTATTTTAATTTTTGTCTTTTGACATTGAAATTCAAAAAATTGTGAAACAATTAAAAGAATGAAATAAGCTAATTTTAAAAATTTATAAGATATTATAAGAATAAAGCAAAGATTAAATGCTATTTAGAGTCTCACTACTAAACTTATATATTCTTATTTGAGATATTACAACATCTAAACTAAAGGAATGGATAAGATACTATTAAGTTTTAATTGAATTTAAAATTTATTTTAATTAAAACCTAGTTCATTAAAGATTAAACAGGTACTGTAAGATTGAAAATACAAAATATGTAATAATTTTAATTGAGCGTATTAGGACTAAATTTAAGATTACATTTTTTTGAAATGATTTATCTAAGAAGACGAACAATTACGATAACTGACAATATAAAAAAAAATAATGATCCATCCATTTTTAAAATTTTACTCTGATAGAATTTGAATCGCATTATAAAATGTTTACTGACAATATAAAAGAAAATAATAATCCATCCATTTTTAGAATTTTATTCAGGTAGAATTTGAATCGCATTATAAAATATTTACAATCTTTTATGTTAAAATCTTGATTTAACCATCCTTAGTTGAATTGAATGATATGTTAAACACATATTTTTATTTAATTTATTATTTATTTAATTTATTAACTAATAGTGAAGAACCTATACATACATGCTATTATTAAAGAAAGTAAATGTTAATTTTTTTACTCAAATTATTATAATTCAAAAAGTGTAGTAACTTGAGGTAAATTATTATAGTTGGTATTCACCACAAGACTTTAAGCTTGAGGAGTCCATTAACTTAGAGACAAAAATAATTACTTTTTCTATAACTCATCCAATGACACGCGCTCACTGCATCTCTCTATCTTATTTAGGACCTGTATTATTTATCAATTTTTCTACACTTCTGCCAAAATATTTAGATTAACTTAGTCATGAAGGAGAATATCTATTATTGTATTACAAAGCATTGTCATTATAAATTTTGTCAATAAATAAATTATTATTTGATGCATTGTTATATTTTGATAACACTTTTTATTAATATTTTACTAAAGTATTTAGTGAAAAAAAAGTTTAATACAATTTAAAATATTAAATTATTTTTATTTGAATAACATAAATAGAAGGAAAATATAAAAAAATACTACCCCATTTTCACTGATTTAGCTGTTTAAGGTTAATGCACATAAATTAATAAGCATTTAATGAAAGTAAATATGATTATATTTAGTAAAAAAATATATTTATTTATTTTCTTGATTATTCATACATAACTAATAATGAGTAGTAAATATTAAATATCAAATATTAAATAAAATATATTTGAGAAAAAATAATAATTACATTTTTAAATTTTTTAAAAAACGAATTATTTTGAAAAAAAGAGGTTAAAACGACTAAGGAGATGTGAAGGAAAAAATGGGAATGAAGTAGTATTTTTGTTTAAATTATACCTTTCCTAACATTCAAGGAATGTTTAGGCAAAAATTTGTACTCCTACTTTCGACGTCCAACCACCCAATTAATATTCACACCCCGGTTCCAATTTCTTTACCCACCCCAACCTAGATAGACCCTAAAGCATTGGGCTTAAATTAGAAAAATCCAGAGAAAGTGGTCCATAATTAAATGTGGTTTAAGCTAAGCTAAGCATGTTGTAGGTCTAAGTTGGTTTAATTCCCCTTTTAGCATTTTGCTTTTATTTTTAACAGAAAGTTTATCCCAATTGGAATTAGTCCAATGTGATGGAGCTCTACAATAAAATTCAATTATTAGGGGGAAAATATAATAAATTACTGAAAATGGGAGCCACTTGATAATAAAAATTATTGCTAAAAAATGAAGTAAATTTTATTAATTCAATGGATAATTAATCATATACCTCCCAACCATTTTATTAGGCATAATAGCCTACTGTCACACTACTTTGAATTTCAGAAAATAGATATTGAGATATAAGTTGGAAATGGAACATAAGCAATTAGTTTATGCAGTGAACAAATTCCTCATAGCTAAATCATCTGTAATATCCACTTAATGAAAATGGAGGAAACGTTGTTCCCTCATCAAGAACTGAAAAGTGAGTCCATTAATGAGGTAAGAATGGCTTAAATAGAAGGACTTTTGTGCATGCTTTCCACTACCATGTCCATGGACTTAATTAGACATAAATCATACTTTACAAAACTTCATCAGAGTGGGAAATCACAACGTGAAGTTGTGTTGTTGTCTCAGTTAGGTACGATGTCATGCAAATTAACATTGACCAGAATGTAGCAAAGGCTCATCAGCTCCATTTTCAATAAGCCATTGTCAAACATGAGTTGGGAATGGCATTACAAGTTTATAACAACCAATGAAATAAGCTGCTTTAATGATTTAACAAGGTGCACCAAAAGAACTGATCAATAAATTCTTCTACACAGCATAAATAAGTGCCATACATGAATAACAGTTTTTCTTCTGTACAAGTTTTTTGGGTGAATATAAGTTATGGATATATAATAAACTACTCAGGGTACACAATAATTTCATTGCCAATGATGACATTGTTTTAACATAATAAAACAACATTGTTCAGACACAAATACAATCTCAAGGAAGCTGCACAAAGTATTTTTAATGAACATGGCATTTTCTAGAGTTTTAGCTCAGACTTTTCTCTCTCAAATTTTCTGACCCTCAATAAACTAATAGAAATGGAAAACTCAAGATCCAATAAAAGCTGAACTAATCATTTGTTGTTTATTTTCACGACACCTACCACAAGCTAATAGCCACATGTTCGATTTACACCTCACGGGGCACACTATGATCAAGAGTGCATCTGATCTTAACCTTCATTTTCATTATTAGTTAAACCTTAATGATATCATTAAATATTACCACTAATGATATTCTCAGGAATCAAACTTCCAAACGAATCCCATTGACTCCATAAACTAAGTTGACAAGCTGCCAAGTATTTCAGCCATTCTCGATCCAAAACTGACTTTTATCTTCTTTATTTTCAAATTACTTTAAGTTTTCTCTTAGGCCACTTTGGGTATGACGTAAGGCTGCTACTTGGTACAACAATTTAATACTATAACAGTATTAAGTTTCTTGTCAAACTTTCTTTCAGACATGATTTTTCTTAAGTTAAAAGTTCAATCGTAGCTATGCCAATTGCACATACCATAAACCATATGTTATGCTAAACTATTATAACTTGGAAAGGTGAGCTAGCAATTTAAACATATATATTAATATGTGAAAGTGTACTTTCCCACTATATATTATTCCCTCGTTTTCAGAATAATTCATTTTGATTTTTCACTAATTAATTATTATTTTAAAAACCAAAATTATTAGTTCATTTTGTTCAATTTTATTGTTGTGAATAGTATTTCCATTTTAGTGGAAATGAGATATTATTGATAAAATGGGGAGAATATTTACCAACTTTCTTAACCTACGTGTAAAACAGCATCTTCAATTCGCTTACAAGAGCACCCAGTAATCCACTCACATTTTACTCCAATAATATAATTCTTAAACAGTCCCTGTTTTTATATTTTTTATACGTATTCATTAAAATATTATTTTTTTATTCATAAGCAATTTTTATTCCTTGTATAAAGAAATGTGCTGCAATGTTTTTTCTTCTAGTTTAAACAAAAGAACACCATTGAGTTGGTCTACCTAAGAACCAAATTTGCACTGTTGAGATTGCAGAGCTTTCCTTTCAGTCTGTTAGCAATTGACAAAACAGTAAACAGAATCATCTGGCAGATACTGAAACCGAGTAAACAAAAGATTTCCACTATACAATGCAAGTGACCAAACGCTATGTTGTTGCCAACAAAGACCGTTTACAAAATAGTTAGTTGCGCGTGACACATACAGATCATGCTAGCAATCCATATTAATTGGTGCCAGCATAGGATCTAAAATTTATTATGGTTAAATTCCCATTGTATTAATACATTCTATGACCAAAATGTAAGAAATTTGAGTTCATTGTATAAGAAAAGAGAGAGTGTTCTTTAACTTTAACCACTTGGTTGAATTTTATAGTAAGCTAGGTAGAGCTGCACTTTGCGTCAAGTTTGTGGCGTTGTAATTTGAGTTTGTTGCATAGTAGTGGTCCAGCCATCCCCCTCACACCCTTGATGAATTATTATGATTTTTGCTACTGAGAGTACATAGTGATTAGTGAGAAGGATTTATTAGCACACCACTTGTGTGCCAAGAAAGAGAAGGAAACAACAGATAGATGGGTGGTCAGGTTTTATGGTAGGTGACTAAACAACCACCTTGTGCTCACATGTCTTCTTTATGTGTATTATAAAATCTACCTTTCTATCCCTTCATGTGTAATCACTTGGGGTACCTATCCCAATTTTTCAACACCTCATTCATTTCTCTTTGATGCAAAGAAAAATAATTACCCCACAAACATCTCACCTTCCCAGTTTATCATTATATAATTAACCACATACATCTCTCAAATGCAAGTGTGTGAAAAAAAAAAGTACCATTCTGTAGCACAGTGACAGATATCAGTTAGAATTGTTGAACTTTCGAAAAGAACCAAAACAGTGAGCTTAAACTTTTCTGAAATGAAAATTATTCTACCATCCAAGTAATAACATACGGCACCCGGAAAAGACAATTAAGAAACCATAAAAGGAAGAGAACAGTATGTTATGAACTACTTGAAAAATCTGAACAAAAACACAAATACCCTGAAGAAGAAGAAGAAGAAGACACATATCCTGTAAAGAATTAATGGAATGAATGCAGAAACATTTCTATACAGTTTGAATCTTCACTCTGAAGTAGCAGCACTGACGGAATAAACTATGTCACCTTTGGCTATAAGATCAGGCCTACCAGTGCCTCCTGCTTGTAGTTGTCTTCTACTCCCCACCAGGGTCTGTTAGAGTCAGCATGACTATTGCTTTCTTCCTCAGGAGCAGCAGGAAGATTAAGATCAAGGAAGTCCCTAATTTCTGCCACTGGTTCCTGAACTACAACTGTTTGAAAGTTTCTACTCTCAGACCCACCAGTCATGTGAGATCTCTTATGCCCACCCAAGGCTTGCCCTGATGGAAAAACTTTGAGGCAAATTGGGCACTCGTGCCCCTTGCTCTTCTTCGACTCAGTAACTGTTTCCACCTCATCATGTTGATTTTCCCCCAGATACTCACGGTCAGTGTTCTTCATGAGCTCGTTTTCGGTTCTTACTGGGTCAGGAGGGAGATCAGTTTCAATGCTGTTTTCGCTGCTCTCATTTCTCGAAGCAAAACACCCCTTGATCTTCTTGTGGCTAGCTCTATGGCCTCCAAGAGCTTGGTATGAGTGGAAGGTTTTATTGCAAGTGGTACACTCAAACTTGCCTCTCTTGTGAGAGCTCTTGCTAGATTCAGCTTCTGAAGCCTTGTCCACCCAGTTCTTGTTTGACTTCAACTCAGAACCGAGAAACTTTGTCTTGATCGAATTGTACTTGTTGCCAGTAGTAGCGGACTTTGATAAAATTGATTCTGGTCCATTGACTCTGCTCCTCCCATGTTCCCCTTCTGAGTCCCCCAATGCAGACACATACTGAAGCTCAGACTTGTTGACCTTCTCATATCCTTTACTGGAAACTCCACTTTTCTTCACTCCAAATCCATTTTCAGCAATCTCCACAGTAGCAGCAGCAGTAGTCAAACGTTGTGAACTCTTTCCTCGGATTGAGTTGGGATTTTCCGAATTGCCAACCTCCAACTTATTATCACTTTGCTTGATCATTCTTGCTGTGTTAGGCGTGAAGTTACTGTTGCCATCGAATTTGGCGACCAGATTAGTTCGAACTGAAGATCGAGCTTCGAAATAAGCAGAGTTGTTGTCAGAGGACTCGGCAACAGAATGAGGACCACTCCAAGGACTCACATCCCTACTAAGCATCATCAAGCTCATAGCAACCTCCTCTTGCTCTTGCTCAACCTCAGAGAGAGAAGAGGAAGGATTGGCAAAAGACACAACCGAAGAAGTTGCTGCAGCAGAAGCAACCGTGTACCTTGTTCTTCTCTTGGACCTTCTTCGCTTATGTGGAGCAGTTGCTTCGTTATCAGACTGACTATCCATCACCACCTTGGCATTAGTCCACGAATCTTGATCTTCCAAGCTGTTGGAAACTCTCTCTTTCTCGGAGTGGCATTTCATGTGGCCAAACAAGGCCTTCCAAGAGTGGAACGCTTTGCCACACTCTTTGCAGAACTTGTCAAACACCAAAGCGTCTTCGCTCGAATGATCCGAGATTCTCCAAGTCTTCTTGGGGTTCTCTCTGAGGCCATAGCCAGCGTTCGCCGCAGCAGCTTCAGAATCTTTGTCTCCATCATTGTTGAGAGACGACGAAAAAAGCTTCCGCGACGGAAGCTTTTCTTTTTCCTCCGACGACAAGTTGGTGATATGAGACCTCATGTGACCCCCCAAGGATCTGCCGCAAGGGAAGCACTTGCCGCAGAACTTGCACGAGTGTTTCAATTCCTGAATTTGATCTCCTTCCATTGAATTTGGTCACGGATCAGTGAAGCAAAGGGGTTGGCTGTTAATCGGAGGCCGAATCAGAGAGTGTCCACGAATGCTGAATTCATCGATCTCGTGACGGCAATCAGAGAAGAAGAAAAGTCCAACTAATGAGACCCAGATGAGATCATTGAGGTGAAACTGCGGAAAAGCTGCATCAAGCTACCCTTTTGCACTGAGGTTCTTGGAGTTTGAACAAAATTGCAAATCTAAGGCAGAAAAAGTGGAAAAAGAAGAGATGTAGAATGAGAAGTGAAGCAAAGGAAAGCAAAGTTGTGTGTGGTTTTTTGGTTAGTTGAGTTTGGAAGAAAAAAATGAAAACTTGAAGAGAAGGGGTGTAGTGGTATGGTGTGTTACCTTTGTTGGTAATGATGGCGATGAAGAAGGGAAGAGAGGAGAAAAATGGCTCGAGAGCGTTGGTTTCTCTCTCTTCTCTCCACTTGACTATATTTGGAGGAGAAATCCATGCATGGAAGCAAAGATAAAAAAGAGGGAGTGGTGAAGAGAGAGGATAGCAGCACGTGTACTCAACTCAGGATACTACTCCACTCCTGATCCAACGGTGTATGATGTGTCCACGTCAGCATCCTACAGCTGAGGAACCTACTAAAACTAACTCCAACTCCAACTATTCCTTCCTTTGTCTTGCTATTAAGGAAGGAAATGGTGCTGTTGTTACTCTTATTGCTATTTCTATTTCCACCACTCACTTTCTCACACTCTTCAAGTGAAAGGTTCCACCCTCCGGCCGTTATTCTTTGGACTTTCTATTAGTGAATGGTTTTTATTCCAAGGATTAGAAAAGATTTTCAGGTGGGCCCCACTCTTACCGTCTATACTATCCAGTTGCCCACTGTTTCCTGATTCTCTCCTTGGGTGATTGAGGAGGCACGTTTTGAGGGTAGTTTGGTAAACCAAAGCTCATTGGGTGGGGTTTGCTTTGCTTCTGTTAGCTTCTTCTATGTTTTCAACTTCTTATTCTTCTTACTCATGCACCTTCTCTTAAATATTTCAATGCTACTACCTCAGCATAGGATAAGAAATTACTGTGATCTCCCTTTCTTCTGTTTTAATATATGCTTTTGGAAGGGTTGATGATATAGTATTGTAAAAATGTCATCTTTTCTTTTAAGGGCACCACCCATACAGCTAAATTCTCTTGGCATGACAGGAATTGTTTAAATTGGTTAGGTGGACTCTGAAATGCACATTGGATGTAGAGTAAGAAGTTGGAGTTGAAGTCCAACCATTAGACCTAAAGACCAATAACTATAATTTGTTTTTCATATGTTATTTTTTCTTTTCAAATATTAATTTTGACATTGTTTATGTAAAATGTCTGTGTAAAAAGAATTAAAAAAAGTATTTTTTGTTCTTAAACTTTGGAGACTAAAAATATCCAAATCTTTATCTTTTTTACCTTGTTGGGAACTAGGTTAATGTGATACACCTGTATTCCTATACCTTGTAATGGATAGTTGATCCATATTGACAAGAATTGTAAACCATTTAATGGTTTGGAGTTTATATTAGTAAAGCAATGCTAATTCGGCCTAGTAATTAAGTTGAAGGCAAACATGTTGGGTCTGGCTGTTTCCCTCTTTTTGAATTTTCTTTTATATCACACGTACAAACTCTTAAATAAAAGGATGAGAAAAAAAATAATAATAATTTGGTAAAGGATCAATTTCCAATATTGACGTTACACATAAATGATTAAAATCGTATAATTTTGGGTCGTTGTCATTTGAAGTATTTTCAATGGATAAAATTTGTGGTGTGTCCCCACCCCCACCCCCTGAAAACCAGTGATGCATGGTTTTTCTATTATGTCGCAAGTAAGTAATAAATTGCTGCTAGCAGTGAAATTTACCAAATGCAATATTCAGATTCTTCTTTCTGTTAGTTAGAAGCTTATATTCATACACGTCATAGTACAACAGAGAACCCACAATGCAGGTGAAAATAGTGAAAGCTAGATCAAATATATTTACTGCCATTAAAACATGGCATAAATTTATATGTTATATGCTGAGACTTTTAAAGAGTTAGTCTGAAGAAATAGTATAGTTTAGTTAATCCAGTAGTGTGTATAAACTGTAGTGAATTCTTTAATCATATTCTGTGTTCGATTCTTATTAATAAAAATAACAGTTAACACTGAAGTTCTCCGTACATATTACTTTCTGCAGACATGTCCAGTGGAAAAATAGTATTAAATCAACAAATTTATCATATACAATAATTTATATTTGCACAACGTTATACATAATCTTTTTATGGTTACACGTTTTAAAGGAAATAAAATCTTAGATCATGTTTGTCTAATTGATTTTCTCACTTAAAATATACTTTTAAATTAAATTAAAAATATTTTTAAAAACAAAATAGTCATGATTTCATAATTTTTATTCAATTTAGTTTTAAAATTCTTTTTAAGTTAAATTTTGTTTGGTAAAGAGGAAACTAATTTATTTAAAATTAGTTGTCTCATTCGATAGAAGAGAATGTTAAGAAAATTATTATGTAAAATTAATTTAGTCCACATATATTTATTTTAGTGATAAAAGGACATAAAATCATTAATTTTATAATTCAAAAATTTCATTTTTTATATAAAATATTTTCATTATTAAAATATTAATTTTAAGATTTCTTTTCTAAAATAAAAATATATAAATTAAATTTAAGGGATAAAAAAATATTTTAAATTTCAAAATATAAATTTTCATTTAACTATATTATTTATTCATTTTAATAATATGCTTTTATTTTAAGTGATGCACGTTTACAAAATAAAACAAATAATATTTAAATTTTCTGTGATAAACTAAGACTTCACGATAAATAAACCATTTTAAATAAAATAAATATGTAAGACTTATTTAAATAAAATACGGTGAAGTATTCAAATTAATGCTCATACAAAAAAAATTAAGCAATCAATGAAAAGTAAAAAAAAAAAATGGTATTTTTGATCGTGTTGGGATTCAAATAAGCTCTGTATGACGATAGAAAAAATATTTTTTGCTAGCTTTATTAAACGTAACTTATTTTAAAATTTTGTATCCTACATATAAACATAAAAGTTTAAATGTTCTCATTTTTTATAAGGAAGTCACATATATATATGTTTTTTTTTTATAGCTGATACAAAAATTTCATTAGTATTTGTAAACTAACAATAATGACTTTTGATTGATTAAGATTGTAAATTTTTTTACATATAATAATTAAATTCTATAATTTAACAATTTACATGAGAAGGAAAAAACATAACTTTTAAAAAATTGTCTTTAAACTATGTTCATAATTAATACAAACAAATGTAGTGGAATACATTTTTTACTGAAAATATATAGTGTTGATTTCAGTGTAAAAAGGAAGAATCTCTGTGGTTAAAATAGGCATCCATAGAAGCTGGACCTATATTATATAGATGGATTTGTGTCAGTGAGTGTGTACTGTCCTACATTATGCATGTTTCATCTAAATTTCATGCACACCGTATCTGACCTAATCATTCCAATAGAGAGAGAGAAGGGAGATCAAATATTGAAATTGAAATATTTTATATAGAAAAAGTAGATGTAGATGTGATTAGCAAGAGTTGAATTAATTAGCAAGACTAGGCATGGTTAATTCATTGACAGAGGCTGAATAAACAAGTAGTACAAGCTGTCTAGCATCGTGACTTGTGAGTGCCTTGTTATTTTAAGACAAGGGTGCATTGGATCTTAGTTCGTGCTCATTTTCTGACTATAATATGCTCAAACCTTGGCCAGCATGGCTAGCTTTAAAGGGTCAAGACCCTAGTAAGTGCCGGCATTTTTTCATTTTTCAAGCCGGCCACGTTCATTAACATGAATGTCTTATTAGCAGTTATGCCATGCTATGTTATTTCACTGCAATTACTTCATTTTGTGCCTCTTTTTGCCGGCAACTTAGTATTCTGGTTCGCTGTATTTGTCCATATTTATCACTTTTGTTGTTATAATGGTTCATCCACAAAGAGAAGAACCTTCATATGCAAAAGGGTAGCATTAGAATATGATGTTTCAAATAATATATATACTATATGATTGGACTTTCTATCACCCCGTATTAATTTTCTATTTAGGTAACATGTGCATGCACATAATGTATGTGGCGTGCCTAGCATCAGCTACCACCACACCTTCACTCGATGTACACCCCCCACATTTTTTAGCCTCTATCAACAAAAATGCTATTTATGTGTATACCCCTTTATATATACTAATCTGAAAGAAGAAATTGTCTATAGACTTCTGAGAAAATCGAGTAATGTGATGAGAAAAGGCCAACAAATTGGAGCTTCCCTTGTCATATCATCACTTTTTTCCTTTAAGAAAATGGAAGTAGATGGATAATGGATTTACATCATGATGGTGGCGCACGTGAAAACTTAAATTTGGAGAGCACGAGTCGTTAAAAGTAACGCTGCATTGAACGGTACTAAATATTGAGGTACATGAGCTGGTGTACTAGATGCAATTTCAAGCATAAAAATCTAACAAACTCAGAGGCAGATGGAAAACTTTTGGGTCCACTGAAGAAAAATAGATGGACCAAAATAAATATTTAACGAGAATACAGCTGAGCATATAGTTTGCTTCGAAGTGGTTGAACTTCTGTGTACTAACTGGTATAAAATAGAGTACAAGGCAGAGAATTCACAGAGCAGACTTGTCTCTTTTGGCCCGCATTTAAGCATCTGGGATCTGTCAACCTCTCTATGCCCCCCCAAAAAAACTTCACTTGTGGGGGAAGATTTTTCCTTTGCAAAAGTCATAACAGAATTAACAAATATAACCACCAGACATGTGGATAGTGGACATGTTCAGCCTTAACAAGCACTACCCAGTTCAACTTCTGAATATGTAACTGTGTTAAATATCTTGAAAGACTGTTTTATCACTTGTGTTAGTCCTCTCTTATTCAAATACAATTGTTTCTCAAAAAAGATACTAAAAGTCTTCAAACTAAAAAAAACTGAACACTCGCTGGTCCCTAGTCACAACTTGTGCTCCACTCTAGAGAATGTAGCATATGAGGTGTGAGATGCTTTACTTAAGGTTTATGCTAGTTTAACCTTTCAAAATGGTAGCTATATATCCGTGATCAAGTCCTGCAAACACTGTCGGTGGCAGTTGATTGAGGTGAGGTATACACGTGCTTTAGTGTTTAGAAAGAGCTTAGTTTTGCTTAGCTCTTCCACAAGCTCTACCTTTTTTTTAAAAAAAAATTATAGATCTGCTTTCACTTTTGTAGTTACTCTTAGTTCCTAACCACCCTAAAGTTGCTTTTTTGGAGAAATTACCTTCATTCATGTGGCATACTGCTCTTGATGAAGTTTGATAATGTACAAAATAAAAGTTCAAATGATTCTCAATGGCCTACATATGTAGGTGAATTCAATGCACATAATTGCTAACAAGCACTTGATTTCAAAGCTTTCTTTGCAATTAATTTTTTTTTTCATTATTAAGATTTAAGATTCTTTTTGCAGACACCCTCTTCGTGTAATTATCAGAAGGGGAAGTGTAAAAAATTAGACAAAGGTTAGTTGAAGATGTAATAGATGTCTTAGCCACTTTGTTAAGGTTTCACTTTTCTATTGGTCAGTTTAGATGTGGCTGAAACATTAGTGATTGATGTTATAAAATGATCAGAAAGTAGAACTTTCTTTTCCTTTGGTGGGTGATTAGATAGTAGCAGATACTGATTTGTTGTAAGCAGGGTAGGCTTTAATAGCTTGTATTTTCTGCCAGTTGGATCCTTATAGTTCAACTTCTTTTCAGAAAAGTTCAGTTAAAAAAATGAGTATTACTCTCACAAATAAAAAAAAATGGATAATGGGCGATGAATAGATTGTAAGAGGCTTCATTTTTCTACATTTTTTTGCTATTCCACACCCTTTTCCTAGAGCGCATATAGAACGTGTAAGTAAAAGGTGCATGTGTTGCTTCATTCAAGCAATAATGGTGCATGTGTTAGGGAGGAAGTCATCACCAGAAATGCTTTGGCGATACTCAAAAAGAATTATTAAATTTTCATGTAAGAAAAGGGAGTTTTGTCTGAGTAATAAAATAAGTTTTGTGATAATGTGGGACCACCATACCTGTGCTTTATATGAAAAGTGAGGTTTGGTGTAGAAAACCACCCATTCTCACGTTTCTACCTTTGTATTTTGGTGCAATTGGTTTAACTACTAAGTTCAAGTGCACACAAAGCAAAATGTCATGCTCCAACTTAATTAGAAGTAGACAATATATGAAAGTATTAACCTATTAGGGGCAAACTGTTCCACTAGGAATTTTTATCTTAAAAACAAGGATTTGGAAGTGCAAAATTCTACATAGAGGAATGTATGAATCACACTCTGATTTTGTTCCACACTCTGCAACAATATGTATGGCTTTCATATTTGAAATTTGCATGTGGAATATAATGGGTGTATGTTAATTATTTAATGACTCAACTCATTACCTTATCATCATCAATTTATCATAAGTATCAAATTTTGATGAAATCCTTCACTTTTTTTCTTAACTCATCCTTTTGTTTTTTTCTCTTCTCTTGTGTCTTCATTCCAGGGGCTACACATCATTTAATTATAAATTTATTTTTCCCTTTATAGCTTCCTTCTTTCATCAGTTGTTTTCTTTATTCAATTATGATAAAACATGTCTAAATAAAAAAAAAATGGAAAAAATAAAATGTTAGAAATTTATGAATTTTAGGTAAAAAAAACTTTGTTAGTTTTGTATCATTTTATTTCTTATTTTTGTTTATAGTCTTTGATTTCTTTATCCATCATATTGCTGACCCTGTCCATGTCGCGGCATTGTTAACTCGATTTATGATTTATATTTAATGTTATTTTCCAATTGTTGTTAGCGTTGTTTTTTTAATATTTATAGTGATAATTATTTCTCGACTATAATTAGGATTTTCTCGATTAATAAAATATTATTCTTCAATCAATTCCAACCAAAGTTTTTATACTATGTCAATTAAACTATTTTTTCATCAATGTAAATCATGGTTTTTTAATTAATATGTATTATTTTTTTTATCGTCATTGGATTATTTATCTATTTATGTAGGTTGAACAATTTCTTAATTCACCAACCTTGGTGAAATTATTTTTTCGTTTAAAGACTGTAATGATTATTTTCTGTTAATATATAGTATCTGTTTTTTTTATTGATGTCACTAATGTTATTTAATGAAAAAATTTATATTTTGTTAGAAATTTGGAAATGTGAGCCTTACATGAAGTTAGAATGAAGAAGACAAACAATATATAAAAAATAAAATAAAAAATTACAAACTCATTAATTTAACATTTTAAATTAGAATTATTGTTTTGATATTTTATATAATGAGTTCATGAGTCATTACGACCTTTTTCCTCTTAACACCCTAACATGTTTTCTCGTAATTAAAATACCTGGTTTAAAGAAAAAATTTTAAAATTATCAATCCAGAGACAAGGATTAGTGTTTCATTGGGAGAAAGACGCGTCCTTCTAATTCTTAACATTCAATTTGTTTGTCATACTTTACACTAGTAAAATTACCTTCAAATTTCACTCTAATTTTAATTTTATGTTAATAATGTCTTTTTAATTACTTGATTGACCATTACCTTGTTGATATTAATATTCTTCATAATTTTTCGCAAGTGGAGAGAAATTTTATAGCACATTTATTTCAAAGCAATTGCAATTGTTATATATATGACTACTGACGAACACGATCAACCTTAGTTAAGGTATTTTCTATTTGAACTTAATTAAAGTAACTTTAGTTTAATTTCAATCAAAACATCTCCAATTTGTCTTCAATCAAAATATTTCACCTCAACTTTAGATATATTATCTTCAACTAAATCTTACTCAATGCGTATTTATCTTATGTTTTAGCATAATATCTTTAGTTTAACCCCAAAGTCGACATCTTCATCTCTGTTTTAAATCCTAACATTTTAAAGTTAGTTAATATCAAGACATATTTTTAGATTGATATTGATTAAAATACTTTTAATTCAATATTAACTAAAATACTTTTAAATCAATAGACATTTTTAGCTCAATCATTGAAATATCTTTAGTTGGATTTTACTCCAGGCATATTCAACAACACTTGTCCTATTCTAAAAATCAATTTTTTATATTTAAGGCTTATATGACCAACCCTAGTACACATGACTCTAGGAACTTTTTTTGTGTGTGGATCTTTAATTTTAACCCACCAAGGCTAAAGTCAAATAACATGAACTTGACAGGTTTATTTAAGCTTTACTTTTATTCAACGATCTAATTTAAATAATTTGGTTTAAACCAAATACCAACAAGTTAGTAATCTAAATCAAACCAAAACAGCTACTATCTAAACACACACATTTTCTTTCAGTAGACGTTAACTTATATGTAGATGGAGAATTTCTAGAAAATTATTTATATTTTAAGAGATTTTCAAATGTTTCATGAAAAATTATATTTGAAAAAATGTTTTTAAAAGAAATACACTTTAAAATTTTTAGGTAATTTTATTATTTAAAATTAGATAATTTTAAATTCACAAATAAAAGTATGAATTTGAGATTATTAATACTCTTTTCTTCTCTCAAATTTTTATTTATTTTCTGAAATTCTTCTTTTAGTATGTCATTATTGACTTGAATTCAATTAGTATGTCGTTAACTCAAATGAGATTAAGGTATAGTTGGTTTACATCATTTTTCTATTAATGTTAGTTGAGATTTCTTTCTAGTTAATGTTAATCATAATTATTATTTTAGCGTCATCATTAAAGTTATTTTTTATATATAAATTAATATTATTTTTAAATTTAGTTATATTTTTTTTTTCAACATAAAAAATGTCTTTTTAACTCATATTAAACACGACTTTTCCAATTAATATTAATAGATATTATTTCCCGTTTGTGTTATTTGTATTTGTTTTCTACCAATGTAGATTATAATATAAATCGAAATTATTCCTTGACTTGTCAACCAAGTATAAGTATTTTTGGGCGATCTCATCTGGATGCTACGTTTCAGTGGAAGATATAAGCACTGATTACATACCCTAGATAATAATTAGAAATTGACAGATAAGTTATACACATGAATCTCATCGAAGAAGACAGAAATTAGATTTTTTACGGAGACATATCTTTCTTAAATGTTCACAGTATGAGGCTCGCTTAGAATAAAATAAATATTTATGTAGGTCTATATATAAGTTTTAGATATAAAAATAAAAGGAGAACTACAAATTTGGATGTACTTTATTAAGTGAAAAACGGAAAAGAAAAAAAAATATATCTACGTCTGTGTTTGCTAATATTACTGATGAACGTTCTTATTTACTATTGTTTTCTCTTATGTTTCTTATTCAACTTCCATTTCTCTAGTTATATTGTAAACTTGTTTCACATTTTACATTTCAATCTCCTTCTTCTATTTCGAACTATTTTGGTTTTTCTTTTACTATTTTCTTTTTAATACTTATTTATCAAACTGACTGTATTTCTATCTTTAAAATTGTTAAATTTCAAATGGACGAGTTTTATATTTACGTTTATTCTATTAGGGAAACATCTTTGGTAAAAAAAAAATTAAAAATAGTTTTCTCTAAAATTATTCAATTAACATCTTCGGTTTTCACTTATACTATACTATAGTACATTTTTTTGTATTAATTAACGTTATCTCTAATCCATTTAAATTGAAAACGTATCTATAACTTATTAGCCAAAATAAAAAGAATTCCCAATTTTGTTTACCTTCTACTAAATTTCTTAAAAATTGTAAAATCCAGAGAGTGGTAAAATAGAGTTGAGTGTGGTGCATTGGCTGAAAGTTGAATCGGTTACTGAGTTGAGAAGCATTCTCTTTTTTGATTTTGAAACCATATTTGATTCTCAACTTTTGTTTTGTTTTTTGTTTTTTGGGGCTTCTGTTCCCACATGGCATTGTAGGTGTATATGGCTAGCAATAGCATGGTGAGCAAAATCAGATTCTGCAGATGAAAAAAAGTCATGTGATTATTGGATCCCACTTGTTTTTTTGGGTGTTTGAAGGACGCTTCTTCTGCACCATAATTACCCCCCAAAACAATAAGCTTGCCTCACACTTCAAGCATCACAGTAATTATTTACTACTATTAATGCACCAAAACAACCACTAAGATTCTTAAAACCCAATTAAAGACCCAAAGTATTTGCAGGTTACACGTTACAAAATTTGTCTGCAAAAAATACTTCATGTAAAAGGAATAAAAGAGAGTCAAACTAATACTCCTAACTCAAAGGAATTCAATGTAAATACTGAATAGTGTTATCGCATAGAGAAAATTAATGCTTTAATCAATAAAAATCTCAAAACCAATGCAAGATTCTCAATTGTTTCTCTAAACAAAAACTCCAAATAATTCAACTTTAAGAATTGAAAAACTTTATTTTGTTCGTTAAAACAATAAATACTATTACATACAATGATTAAAAATTGTGAGTTGTTTTAAATTTTTCATAATTCCTTTCATTTAAACATAATCAAGTATAAGTTGTTTAACAACAATAATGTGATAATATAAGGAACATGAATTATATTTTTCAATGTATTTAACAACTAGTGTAAATTGCTTTAATTGGAGATGTTTACCTGAGAGGCTTAATTTAAGTTTGAAGAGCTAGAATAAAATTAAAAGCTTGAAAGTTAGTTGATAACTTCATTAAATGAGTTAAAAATATTTAGAGACACTAATTGATGAATTCACCCAATAGGTATATAATTATATGAATTATATATAATATTTTAATTATTACAAAGTTCTTACTTTTAAATTTAGGATTTGACTTTTTAATCATATTTTAATCTTTAAATATTTTTATTAAATAAAATCAATAGTATAAATGTTATATTACAATTTGATCTTTATAAGGAAATTATATTTGATGAGTACTTGAGAAGTAAGAGCGTGTTTGGATAAGAAATTTTTAGAGGGTAATTTATTTTTATAAAAAAATTAAAATGTTTTGTAATAAAAATATATTATTTTGATAGAGAATTTTAAAATAAATTAAAATTATGGAAATTAAATACAACAATTTGATTAATTAATAAATTTTATTTTTTAATTAAAATAATAATAATAATAATTTTAAATTCTTTATTGTTTAATTTTTCTCATATATGCCTTTTATTTTTATACTTTTTTAAACATATATGATTCATCATATATGATGTTTAATTTTTTAAACATTATATATAATTTGATTAATCATATATGATGTTTAATTTTTCTCATCTGCTTAATCTTATTTGGGATGTTGTTAAGTTCAATCTCTATATAGTTTTTTTTTTTTTCAATGTTAGTGATTTTTTTCAATGTCATCCGAGAAACTTTTTTTTTTTTCTTCAACATACATCACTTGAAAAGTTGACAAAAAAACAACTAAGACCATTGAGCTAGAAAAATCGTGACTGGTTTCAATTGAAATAATTATTCATAATTGATGACGATGAAATAATTATGACACACAATAACAACAAAAAATAATTTCAATTGACGTCAATTAATAAAAACCTTGTCGACATCAATTAAAAATTTATTAAATTTTAGTTAAAAAATAGTTTTAATCAATTTCGATACGAAAATATCACCAAATGATATTTTGTTTTTGAATTATTTAATATTTCTTAACATTAAATCATTTTTATATGAAAATAAGTAAAATATTCTATCTGAATAAGGAAATTAAAATTCAATAAATTTAAATTATTCTATCTTAAAAATATTTTTGAATTAAAAATAGTTCAAATTTAATATTTTTTAATCTGTTTGAAGTTATGAAAATACTTTCAATATGAGTATTTAATAAAATAAGATATTTATTATTTAAGTAGAAATTTGGGAAGGATCTCTTTAGGAAAATCAGGTCAAAACTAATTACTTCTAAATTATAGCTTACCTCATCCTACTTAAATTTGTTTATTCTCCAAGCAAGTATAAAATTTTAGCAGTTGAAAATACACTTAAAAACTCCGTAATCTAAGAAAGACATTCAAATTACCCAAAACACAAATAAGAAAATTGAATCAAAAGAGACATCAATTTTCTTATCTGATTAAATCAGTAAAACCTCAAAAACATTTACAGAAACTAACTAAAAGATATGATAGAAAATTTATAAAGTTAAAAACTTATTTTTTAAAAGATTGATTAATTAGACTTAATTTTCACTTAATTGTTATTTCATTAGGGCTAATCAAGAAAAGAATAAAAACAATTTCTGAAAGTGAAAAATGGTACACAAGGAAAATAACTAGAAAAAGACACCAAGAATGAAAAGAAGAAGCGCAGGTCTTACATTGTAGAAGTAAATTTTTTTAACATTGTTAACCAGTCTCAATATAACTATTGTAAAATTAATAAATTTAGTTTGTGATTTAATGACAATGTTAGTGCATTTACAAAGTATTATTCTTATAAAAGTATAAACATTCAATCTCGTTGAAACACAATAAAAGTATTTTTTAATTTCAATATGTAAATACTTTTTTTTTTTTTGCATTTTGATATAATACTTTTGCGTGTGCTTGTGTTCTTCTGAAACTTATCACTTGACATGGATTAAAACATAATAAAATGTTATAGGAGAGTAAAATGAAAAAAAAAAAATATTAAGTACCAAAAGCATAATCTGAAAATTTAGTAGAGACAAAATGTAAAAATTAACAATAATGATAATACACATATAAGTTATATTAAATTACTAATATATCAGTTAAGGAAGACTTACCATTTGCGGAATGTTAATAAACAACAAAGATAAGAATGAAAATGTGTTTTATATTAAGGATCTAAATAAGTATTTTTTTTATTAACATCAACAAAATTCATAAATTTATGTGAACCAAAAAATTATTTAAACTTAGTTTAATAGACAGATATTGTAAAGTAAAATTTTTAAAATTATTAATCAATATTAATATAATTATTACAAAATTAAATATTTTAGTTTATAATTTAATGATATTATTAGTGTATTGATATAGTATTTTCTTCTTAAAAGTATAAGCATTCAATCTTGTTAAAAGATAATAAAAATGTTGTTTAAATAAATTTTAAAATTCAATAAATAAATATTTTCATTTTAACCTAAAAGCTATAAGCATTCAATCTGGTTAAAAGATAATAAAAATATTGTTTAAATAAATCTTAAAATTCAATAAATAAATATTTTCATTTTAACCTAAAAGTTGTGTGTACTTCTTAGTCTTCTTTTATTTCAATTCTTGATGTAATTCATTTACCTCGTTATATATATAATATTTTTTTCATTTATATCATTGTTATTAGTAACATAATCCTATAATCTATTAGTATCAGAAAATCAATATTGATAATCAAATTAAAAATAATTATTAATTATGAAAGATCTCATATAGTGTCTATCAAATTAATTTATTTATACTTACTTATTAATATAATATCAAGAATTTATTTTAGGAAAAAATCTACTTGATTAGATAGACTTATGATATAAGAATTATTAAAAAGACTTATCACATAAGAATTATTAAGAAAAATCAAGAAAAAAATATCATGAAGATCTCACAACTATGAGATATCTGCACAAGAAATTAATTCTTTAATCCAAAATTTTAAAACGATGAGTTTATGATTTTTTTGTTATGACTCAACTTTCTTATTTTTATTTAATGTAGAATTTAGACTTACTTAGATTTTTAAACTATCTCCCTCTCAAGTGAGAGTCTATTTCACATTGGTACACTCTCGTTTAAGCATAAATATTTTTAAACACAAGCACAACACAAACGATTTTTACTTGTACCGTCATCTATACACTTAACGGAGCATATTTGTCTAAAATCTCTGTAAAAAAGACTTTCAATACAGAAATCAAAATGTCACAATAATGTTTGAAACATGTAAGTTAAAAGATAAGATGGGAAGAGATATTGAAGATTCTTACTCCATTCAAAATTAAATCAATTTACAGAAAACAAACCTCATCTGGCAATTTGATTTTGTAAAAATGAAATTATTTTCTAATAATAATAATAAAAATAAACTGGTAGAAAAAAAATGTAGAAGATGAAAACAAAATTATGGAGAATAAAATATTTGTTATCTCGAATACTACTAGCCTCAAGGCAGACCTTTTTATTTGAATAGTTAAGGTGCCAATGGAGTCATCAAGTATCAACCAAAGTAGAAATATTGTGCAACACTGAAGAAGGCACATTTCATATCTTACATATAGGGAAAAAAAAAAACAAAGCATGAAATCATATGAAATATAGCTAGCGGTGAAATGTCACAAAAGGATAGCATTGCCTTGCTCAATTCATGATCTTCATGTTGTTCAGCCATTGGTCTAAAGGCCTCCCAATTGAGTAAACAATGAATCCAATTTCCCTCAACTTGTCAACATTCAACATGTTTCTACCATCAAACACAAATGCTGGTTTCTGCATGTTCTCATACACTCTTTGATAGTCAATTGTCTTGAACTCATCCCACTCTGTAAGAATGCATAGTCCATGAGCATCTCTAGTTGCCTCATAAGCATCTCCAACAACATTAACCTGTTTCACAACACTGCAACTCAGTGGCTGCAGGTGGATTGGATGCTCCCATTCAACACCATCCATTGACAAATCCTTCTGAATCTGCGTCTCATTAACGCGTGGATCATAGATGCTCAAGCACGCGTTATCTCCCAAAAGGCCTTTGCAAACGTCAATCGCAGGAGTTTTTCTTGTGTCACTAGTGTCCTTCTTGAAGGCAAACCCCAGAATTGCAATCTTCTTACCTGAAACTGTATTGAACATTGAGGTCACAACCCTGTGCACAAACCTACTCTTTTGGTAGTCATTCACCTTGATCACTTCTTTCCAGTAATTTGCCACTTCAGTTAGGCCATTGCTCTCACATATGTACACCAAGTTGAGTATGTCCTTTTGAAAGCAAGAGCCACCAAAACCAACACTGGCATTGAGGAACTTTGGCCCAATTTTGGTGTTTTTGCTGAGAGCAAGAGAAACTTGTGAGACTTCAGCCCCAGTGGCCTCACACAAGGCAGACATAGCATTGATAGATGAAATCCTTTGGGCTAAAAAGGCATTGTCAGCTAACTTGGAGAGTTCTGCTGACCACAAATTGGTTGTTATGATTCTGTCTTGAGGCACCCAATGAGCATATATGTCCTTCAATTTTTTGATTGCTTCTAAACCTTCAGGGTCTTGGTTCCCTCCAATCAGAACCCGGTCAGGTTTTAGAAGATCCTGAATGGCTGTTCCCTCAGAGAGAAACTCAGGATTTGACAGAATTTGGTACTTGATTCCCTTGCTATTAGTATTGTGAGTTAGAATTTTCTCAATTGCCTCAGCTGTTCTCACTGGGACAGTGGATTTCTCAATAACAATCTTATTTGACTTGGAAACATCTGCTATCATTCTAGCTGCACTTTCCCAATAAGTCAAGTCTGCAGCTTTGCCAGCTCCAAGTCCTCTGATTTTTGTGGGGGTGTTCACTGAAACAAAGATTATGTCTGCCTCACAAACGTGCTTTTCCACATCAGTACTGAAGAGGAGGTTCTTTCCTCTACACTGATTCACCACTTCTTCTAGGCCAGGCTCATAAATAGGGAGTTTGTTGCTATTCCAAGCTGATATGCGAGAGTGAGAGATGTCTACCACAGCCACTTCAATTGAGGGACATTTTAGGGCAATCACAGCCATTGTAGGACCCCCTACGTAACCAGCTCCAATTCCACATATCTTCACCATTTTCTTTGCTTCAAGATTACAACCTCTCAAAGACAATATACACCAAGTTTAAGTAATCTGCACCAAGTTCAAATTTCACTGTTGCTATATTATAAAAAATGAAAACTAACAAGTGTTTTTCCCTCATTCAATTGCAAAAAAATGAATTGTAAATGGCTCAAAGTCATTCTGTCCTTTCCAAGAATTGGCCATATTCAAAATTGCAAGTATAGGTGTTATCCTTAGAGCAAGAAACGTGTCCAACCAGCCATACATGAGATCATCACAGTCACTACTAGCACTATGCAATATATAAATATTATTTGCAGATAAATTGAGCCAGATCATTCACTCAGTTCAGGACGCAAGTCTCATAATTTTGTTCACAAACAATAAATTTGAACCACACTAGTATCAGATAATAAATTTAAGATTAGTCAAAAAAGGGGCCAGAACAATTATTAAACGTATCCTTTTGTTCTCGATTCCTAAAAAAACTTAATGACATGGGAAATATTGAATATCCTTCAGTTTTGGCATACATAAGCAAACTCAGACTCACAGATATGTTATCGGTGAGTAGGAAAAAGAAGAAAGTAACAAGAGTTGAAAATTTGAAATTAAAAAACCCAAGTACCTTGTGTTCTATTTGTAAATATCTTTGTGTTCAAAGTTCAATCTTCACAGAAAAGGGATCATAGGAGAAAAGAGTGGGTGTGTACAAAATGATAAGATGAGGATTATAACATGGGAGTATTGTTAGAAGAGAATGCAATTCGGTAAAGCAGGAAGACAAGGTTCTTAAAGAGTTGTATTAAAAGTTAATAGCTTTATTTAGAAAAGATGAAGAAACTTGACTTACGTTTCAACTTTTGCTTTTGAATCTATTTATCTACCATGGCTTTGTCAAACTGAAGTCCCAAATTACTTATCTCTGCCAAAATCACCTACTGCTAACAAACAACATGGTTAATAATGATTTATTATTAGTTGATAGTATAAAAAGTTATTCTGACAGTTCATGATCCTTTGAACTCATAAAGAATAATTTTTTTAATAAAAACAATACTAAAATGGTTAATAATTATCAGGAGTTCCTTTAATATCTTTGTTTTTTTCAAGCTTTAATTACTTAGCAGGTCCCTGGCTTATTTTATAAAATTTTAAACATGTTTTGAATTATTTTTTAATTAGATACTTCACTGTTCAGTTTTTTATTAAGATTTTAGGGTTGTCGCAAGCTATTATTTTATAGCGATTTTAAGTCTCAATATAATCTGATCTACATTTAAAAAAATGTTTGAAAATTGACAAATAATTCAGAATTAAATTTTTTTAACTACTTCTGTCCCTAATATCACATTAAAAATTAAATTTTAACTATTGACCTAATTAATTCATTATTACAATTCATTTTGACTAATAGATTCGGTATTTACAAATTCATTAAACAAAACTTATTAGTACTACGATGTTCGAAGGTTCAAAACAATTTGTGTGCAAAATGGGATTACTTATGTGGGAGCAATAATGATACAAAATGTAGGTTGAATCATACTTGAGGATAGTGTTACATGTGAAGTTAAACTTTGTAGGAGAGTTGGAAAAAACAACACATCAAACCAAATTGACTTACTTAACTTGGAACCGTGATATTCTCACATCTTTTTTTTTTTTTTTAACATCGTATCACACACTTACTACTATTATTTTAATAACTTTTGTGACATTTAAATACAAATATTCCTTTTATTTTTCATAATTAAAATAATCAAATCAAGAATTGTATACACTTTTAAAGGTGTCAAAATATTATTAAAAACTTTTTGAATATATTTATAATTAAATGTTATACAAATTATTCAAATAACAAGAGTAAGAGTACATGTAAAGAAAAGCATGGTTGTCAAAAATAGCACGATTCCTTATGCTATTTTCCAGCCATTCCAAATCCCAACAATTGATTACTGAAAAGTCATTGCACAGAAAAAGATGACCAGCTTATGACATAATTTTATTTCCATATTTAAATATATACTTAAATTAAGTTAAGAAAATTTTAAGTTTATTGAATTATTATTGATAAATTAAAAAAATTATTTTTAAACTTTAATATTTATCAAGATATTTTGAAAAAATAATTATTTTGTAATACTTGTTACTTGTTGATATGAAAGTCTGTATACGAATATGTACTTAAAATATTTTTTTAATGCATAAAAAACTAGATTTTGACGAGGATATTATATATAATTATAAAATCATATTTTTAAATTCTATGATATATATTCCATCAACCTGATTGATCCATTTTAGACTGCAATTAACGGAACATATAAACTTTATTATTAAATTATTCTTACATATCTTTTTGAGATCGAAAATAATATTTGGTTTTAGGAATTTTGAAACTGACAATAACACTTTAAAGGTATTAATTAGTGAGTTCTTTTCTTAATCTTTATTTTTTTTGACTGGAACAATGGAGAAGATACTTGCAGAAGGCACTCAGAAGCTCAAGTTAGTATTGGGTTATCAAAGATTTATAGTGTGAATTGGAGTTGATTAAAATAAAGATATGATAGTTGCTCTGCCTATGTGTTAGAGAGAAGGGTGCAAGCTCTCCTGCATAAGGTGTGATTGTTGTTCTGCATTATGTGTCATAGGAAAGATATACAGTCTCTTATGTGTTAGAGAGAAGACGTGTAGTCTCTTCTGCATAGCGTATGATTGTTGTTTTGCACCTATGTTGGTCTTTTTTTCGTCAAGTGATGGGGACATCATTTATTGGGATTTGTTTCTTTATCATATGTGAGATGCTCGTTCCCAATGTAAAGGAAGTGAAAATGTTGGTTTGTTGTAGGATACCTGTCGGCCTGGGCATTTGTCAACCTGGACTATTGTGGGTTGGACATTTGTTAGCTTGGACACTTGTCGGCCTGGATACTTGTTGGCTTAGGTTCTTGTAGGTCTAGACACTTGTCAACTTAGGTACTTATCAACCTGAATACTTGTTGGTCATACTCCTTGTGGCCATATAGTATACAAACCTTCCAAACTTTAGTAGTTATCGAACTACAAAAAACTTGATAAGTGATGATATCAGTCACAGTTGATATTCGTATAATAAATAAATGAACCATAATTTAGACTTAATAGTGTTAAGTTCACTTACTTGTGGTCTGGTCCAACAATAAAGAATTGAAAAAACCATTGAAAACTTGAACAAATAATAATAAAAAGAGTAAAATAATTGAAACATGAAATTTAACAAAGATATAAGAATATAGAGAAACACGGAAATATATTAATAAATTAAATAAAAAAACTTAGTATTTCTAGCTTTTTAGATAAAAAGTTATAAATATTTAAATCCTGATAAAGATCTATATGTTATACACATTAAATTTCTCAATTTCAAGAAAATTAAAACGCATTGAATGATTTTAATGGATTCATTTTCCAATTTTTTTTATTAAGATAATTTTGTTTAGGTTTTTTGTTTTAATTATTATTAAATAAAGATAAAATTTTAATATTAAAGAGTCGATAATATTCCAACTAAAGTTTAATTTTGAAAAAAAAAACTATGAGAAAAAGAATTAGATATAATAGAAGTGAAAATTTCAAATTTTAATTTTTAAATTAAATAAAAATAAATAAAATTTTAATTAATCAAATTATTTTCGTAAATTTTTAAAATTTCAAATTTCTTTAAAATTATCTATTCAAACAACCTTGTTCTAAAATATTTTAAATTCTATAAAAATATGAATTTTAAAGTTCTTGTCCAAACAGTTTTATACGTTTGTTTCCTCAGCATTCTAAAATGTATTTTACAAAATGCAAAAAAAAAATAAAATCTAGAGATTACTTTTCAAAATGTTAAAAAAACATAATCATTTAAAAAAACTATATTTTGAAACTGAAAAATATAAAAATCATAAAGTACTTTTTAAACTATTAAAAAATAAAAAGGTGTTTTAGAATAAACTTTTCAGAATATTACACTCCACAATGGTAGTTATGAAATCGAAAAAGAAAGAAGAAGCTTGTGTGTACCTAATATTCTTACTCCTTTCCTGAACAGAAGTGCCGTACACTAACGAATGATCACAAATCTAAGATATTCATTTATAGCTGTCATTTCACAAGCAAACGACACAGACGGAAGATTCAGGTGTAGCTATATCGTGTTCTTTCTCATTTGATTTTCTTTTTCTTTCTTTTTTTTCAAAACAAGAGCCAGTAACCCAATAGAATGTGCTGAATTTCTCTCAACATTTTACATGCCTCACTGAGATGCAGAGAGCCATGACCATGTCACCTGCGAAAAATGCTTGAAATGTCTCCGAGCTTTGAAACTGTTGTCAGTCGTTACATAGGAGAAGTCACTGAGCTTTCATAAACCTAGTTGCTTCGATATAAATCAAGGGCATGAGACAAACGTAGAAAGCAATGCAATCACCTTGCTAGTAACGTATTTTGAGTACGTTACTTTCAAGGCAAGGCAACTAACTTTCACTTTCTTGAACAGTAAACATTTTGAGTTTTTAATCAAAGAATACAGTGAAAAGGGGAAGTGCAGGCAGGTGTGAATGTTTTGGTTGAGGTAGGTGGCCGTGAAAACTTACTTAAGCCATTGTTCCTCTTGCATGGAAAATCTAGAGAAAGAGGAAGCAGTGACTACTCCTACAAGGAGACTCAACATCGAGTACAATGGCAGTGACCTATACGACTCGTTCGAGTTCAAACAGATGACTTTACAACTCAATAAGGCCATTCAAACCTCAAAAGCATCTTCACCAACATACCAAGAGATGGCACACAAACTGAACAAGGCCATCCAGAGCTCTAACGCCTCATCTCCATCATACGTCTTCCACATAAATTCCCCATTCTATCGACGCCACCTGAAGCGCATCTACAAACAAAACACAAAAACACCAAGAAGAATTTCCAGTCCAAAAGTACCAGACAAGCGAGCATGCACACAAGGAGCAAGAGAGAAAGGTTTCGTAACACGCCTGTGGTTTAAAGTTAAAGGTCTACTTGGAATGAAGCACGAAAGTGACGAGGGAATAAACCGACCCTCAAAAGCATTTTGACAAGAGTCACTCGTTTTGGTTATGCAAAGGTAACACTAACAACTCCGGTGAGTGAAGTCTTTGATTTACGGTCTGAAGAACAATTAAAATAAGGCGCAACCGTGCTTAAAAACCTTCCTTCTAAGTCGCAACATTTACTATGTTCCTGAATAAAATCTAAGACAGCATCCTCTAACAACATATATATATATATATATATATATATATATATATATATATATATATATATGTGTGTGTGTGTGTGTGTTTGTATATATATATATATAGTACATAAAATAGTGAACATACCAAATGTAAGCTGCTTGCTGTATGGGGGCATGGTAATTGGTAAATATAACTGCATATAGCTGATTTCATTCTTTCTTTCGTGTAAAGATTCATAATACACAAGCCTGCTTCAGAAGTAGCAGGAAGTTTAGACAAAAGATTCAAAAAAGAAAAGTAATACACATGGTGAGTAAAATATATTTCAAAAGAAATACAAAAATCTTTAATCACTTTCACAGGGTGGAGAAATATTTCTAGGACAGCCTCAGTGCCATTTCATGAAGAAGAGCTCTCTTTTGTGAAGCATTAATCACATTATGTGTTTCAGCATTCTCAAGTACTTCAGCAATTATTGCAGACGCAGGGCCAAGAGGTTCCTCAGCCACCCTCTTCAACATGAAAGCCTGAACAACCACAAAAGAGGAGAATAAGCCAACAGATGTTGACGCATGTGATTGGTGGAACAGTCATAAATCAATAATATAAAAGGATAAAAAAATCATAAACTTCTACTTTAAATGAGACAAAAAATATGTTGTCGTACTATTTTTTCTTAGCAGTATCGATCATTTTCCAGGATATAGAAAAGTTGTTAATTTCGTTGATATTGGTAATTTTCTTATCAGAAATTATTAAAACCGGGGTAAGTAGATTATTATCAGTTTGTACAGGTTTGCAAAACATGCTGAAGTTCAGCTATTATACAAACAATACAAGGATACCAAACTGCACTGCATGAAGGAGTTGATGCTTCCTGGAATGCACAGTGCAGGAGTTCTAGAATGATAACCTGGCCATGATGGCTTATGGTAATTGTGCAGGGTTGCTGAAACCAAGGCTCTCCATCAATTTGAACGGGAAACATGGCAAACAATTGTATCTTAATCGACTGTCCTTGTGCAAGTCTTCGAGCTCGAGAAAGCCCTACCTGTTTTGGCAAAGTGATTGTCAGAGAATTTGAGCTTTCATGATTTCATAGGTCAAATAACTCCCTAGAGTTTAGACAAATAAATCATGTCTTAATCCTATGGTTCAAATGAATTATCAAAAAGAGCTAGAATAGAACATGATACTGAATTGATCAAAGGTAACATCCAGAGACTTAATACAAATGAGAAGCAGTTCTACCTCCAGCAAAACATGATTTAAAAACAACAAAAGAAAGAAAGCAATTTCATGCTTTAGTTATTTTATTAGTTCCGTTTGTGTTTTTTATTTAATTCAAGAATAAGAAAAAAGGGTCACCAGCATATTCTTTAAATTAATGTCAAATCTCAAGTAGTAGACCCTTTAGCTATAGCATTATGTACATACTAAAGTCATGTATCACAAGTATGGGAATCCAAAATGCATTTTACCTGAAGCTTTCCCAGGTGCCATGTTCCCGATATGCTTACAACTTCAAGTACCTTATCATGCATGGATTGTTGATCAAAATTATCATAATTGTCATCCTCATTTTGCCACAAATCTACACCTCCCATGTAACTCCCGATATTAGCAACAAGCACGCCTTCTGCATCCTGAATCAATTGAAAACCAACATTTTTATAATTCAGAGAAGGGGCCGTGCTCTTATTTTCGGTTGGGAAAGGTTGCTGTGTAAAAGAAACTAAAAAGGGAAGCTCTAGTATAAAAAATTGAGTATCTTGACCTCCTGTCCCCAAACTTAACCCCATGCCGACAAAAGAAACGATACTACTACCTCCGACCCTATTTTAACTGACTTGCACCAATTAAAAAAGCTAGTTGATTTAGTTAAATATGATAATTTCGATGCATGTTGTTTTCTTTCAATTTTCTTAAGGCCGAAACTTGCATTCCTATACATGTTCTTTGTCTTGTTTTACATTAAAATCCATTAATCAAGTTTTGTACCCATTTCTTATGCAACTTGGCTGAACCATATAAATTCTCTACAGGTATGTTTGAATGCTCGGTTAATCTAGTTTGAGTTTACCTTTCTTGTTTTGAGTCTGTCATTTTTCTTTAATTCTCTTGTTAAAAGTGCTTGGACAATCTTGTGTAGGAATAGAGTAATCATTCTCTCATCTTTAGAGAAGTTGCTTCCATGACAAGGTTCCTTTGAAAGTTTTCAAAAGTCTGCTCTTATTGAAATTGATTTGGAACTTACAAACATTAGATTCAAGTGTAGTCAATTTTTACATTGAAATTCAATTTAAGTTTTAGTTTAAGTGTAGGTTTTCAAAAATGTTCAGAAGTGATCAAAAGGAATTAAATTGTGTGGTAAAAAACAACAAAGCTTGAAGAAAAAGAAAATAAAAACAAAGTGGCTTAATGTTTGGGAAACAGAAGATTCAGAGATCCCTTACCCATAAAATCTTGGACACAAATTCTTGTTGAAATTATTGGACTTCGGCGAATTGGATCATTAAAAGATTTGAATGCACTTTTGATAATTTGCTTACTTTTTTTAATTCTTGAGTAGTATTAGCTTGTCTTCTGTGGTAATTCTAATTGTTTAGGATACCCTTTTAATTTTTATTTTGTTTGGCCTTGTGTTAGTTTGCCAACATCTTAATCTATCTGGCTTAACCTTTTTCTTCTTTTTAGCCTTTTTCGTTTGTCTTTAAAACTCCATTAAGTTTTGTCTTCAAAGTTGTCATCTTTTAAAAAAATTCATAATTGTTGTGTTGATTTGCTTCTCTTTCATTTGAAGATGTGCTTTCTTGATTTGATATCGAGAAAAAAACTTATCAATTTCTTTTAGACCTTTTGAGTGAAAAAGAGTGAACCTAACCTTAAACAAAATTAGAATGAAAACCTAAAACATTTGATTTTTAAAAATTAAGATGAGTTATGAAGATTTACTCCAACCCCAAACATAATTTTTGTTTTGTAGCAATGTCTTCAGATCTCCTCCTCCTCTTCAACCAAGAGAGGCCAACTTGATAATTCAAATAAATGACATGCTAGAAGAAATGGAAAAATACAAGAAGATAAATCAATAATTGCAAGATAGGGATGAAAAAAAAAGAAAGAGAAATTGCAATAGAAAGAGAGATTCTAAGAGATAAAGAGACTTTGAAATAAAAGAGAGAGAATACAAAGAGAAGCAAGAAGAGAAAGAATAGAAAGAAAGTTGAGAAGACAGAGAATAGAAAGAGAAGAGAGAAGAGAGAAGAGAAAGAAGAACAAGAATTTCTAAAACTTGAAGATTATGAAGAAAGAGAACTCAAAAGACCAAGAGTAAAAGGTGAGTGAAACTTGTAAGCAGAAAAATTCCACAAACATAATGTAAAAATCCCAAAGTTTAATGGAGATACCAATCCAGAGTTGAGTTGAGTGAGAAAGAAAAGTGGAGCAAGTCTTTTATAAGTATCATCTTAGTGAGTTGAACATGGTCAAGATTACCACCACAAAGTTTGAAAGTTTTGCTTTGATATGGTGGGACTGAATTCTATGTGATGTAGCTAAGGAAAATAGACTGTAGACAGTCACATGGTTTTCCCTAAAAGCATGCTTAAGAGAAAGGTTTGACCATCCTACTACAAAAAGGAATTAATACTTGATCTTCAAAGGTTAAGGGTGGAAGAATATTACAAGGAAATGGAAGTATTACTCATCAAGTGTGAGATGGAAGAAGGCATGAAGTCCAAACCGTGGCAAGGTTCCTATTGGCTTGAATCATGACATGTAAGTCATAGTAGAACTTCAAGAACATAGAACTTTGAAGGAACTTGTCCATCAACAAACTCAAGAAGAAGTTGCTACAAGAAACAAAGTTTAAACAACACTCCGTGGAGAGATAAAGAAGGATCAAGAAATGAAGTATTTTCTTTCAAGTATTCTTCCTTTTAAAAACATTCTGAAACACCTTCTAAACCATCAAACCTTCACACACCATCATCATCTCTAAATCCCAAGAAAAATAAAGTAGCATAAAATGTTTTAAATGCTACACCATAGCCTCATGACATTATTAAGAAAAATATTACTTTCCAATGGAGCAAAACTCAAGAAATGTCTTTCGAAAATTAAAGGAATATTTTATCACCATACCAATTCTTGCCCTTTCAAACTTTGTTAAATCTTTTGAAATAAAGAGTGATGCTTTGAGAGTGGGGATAAGGAATGTCACATCAATTATTCTACATATGACAAGCTTAATAGTGATTCATAGTAATCGTGAATCCCTTAAACTTTTGAAAGACCAAGACAAGCTTCACAAGATGCATGTCAAATGGGTAGAATTTATAGAAAAATTTCCTTATGTGATTAAATACAAGCAAGAAAAGGCTAACGTGGTAGGGGATGCTTTATCAAGGAGATGCACCTTGCTTGCTCTTTTGAAAATAAGTCTCTTGGATTTTGATCACATAAAAAAATTGTATCCACAAGATGAAAACTTTGCTGTAATGGATCACACAAAGGCTTCTTTTTGCAATGAATTTCTTTTTCGAGACAAAAGACTGTGTACCAATAGGATCCCTAAGTTATTTATCAAAGAGGAGGCACACAAGGGAGGTCTAATAGGACACTTTGGAGTTTAAAAAACTCTAGAAATATTTCTTTTGGCAACATTTGAAGTGAGATGTTCAAATGATTTGCAAAAAATAAATCATATGTAAAAGGCCAAGTCTAAATTAAATGCCTCACAGTTTAGACACACCTCTTCCTATTCCAAACATTCCTTGGCCTGACATTTCAGTGCATTTTGTGTTTGGTCTCCCAAGAGCAAGGAATGACCATGATTTTATCTTTATAGTGATTGACAGGTTTTAAAAAATGACTCATTTTATAATACGTCACAAAAATAGATGATGCTTCTTTTAAATTCTCTTACAAAAATGGGAAGCTTTGTTTCAAAATATGTTGGAAGACTCTAGAATTTTCTAGAAGCTTCTAGCATGTTCTAGAACAAGGAGATTAAGTGTCATAAACTAACTCCAACCAAAATCATATAGAGTTGGTTCATGCCCCTAATTACCTCATTATTACATGAAATAAGGAAGTGCAACCTCACTAGATTCCTTGAATGTGGATTTTCGGCCACCATGGGTTCATTCAACTTGGTTGGTTTGTTTTGTTTCTCTTTTCACACCTTAGAAAGCTTATTAACTATCTTGTCCTTTAAATAGAAAGTTCCTATTGTATTCTACAAACTTTAGATAAATGAAAATTAGAGTTGTCTGAGATTTTAAGTGTCTTGAGAGTTTGATAATTTTAGTTCATGTTGTTATATCTTCAAAGGGTGAATCAACAATGCACTTATCCTTTATGCATCTTAAGGTCACATGTTCTTTCATTTTGCTCATCTTGTCCATTTGATTTTCATTTTACAATTTTGTTCTTGTTTTAATCCTTCTTGAGAGTTGTTAAATCATTCATACTCTGAGGAGGACCTCATCACTTTTTCATTGAATTATTTGTGAGTTTTCAAATAGATACCTAATTTTTTGTGGTTTTTTTTTTTTTTTTACGTTTGGTCGTTGATCATGCAATTTTTTTTAATAAAGTTCTTAAGATTTCTATAACCACCACAAATTGTCATTTTGTGGCGATTTCAAGCTGCAAAAAGGTAATCCCAAGAACCTACTTCTTTAGTTAAGAGACCTATTTGAAAATTTGCAAATATCTCAAGGATGTACAGAATAATTAAACCAAAAAAAAGTTCATAATCTAAGCAATTTAACCAGAAAGAGTGATATGATCCCAATAAAGTTTATTTATACCTAACAAACTCACCTCAGGGACCTCAATTTCAACTCCATCCACCTCAACGCGAATCTGCCAAGGTAAATCAGCAAATGTCCTATCCATAATGCTTTTTGCGCCCTCTCTTGCATATAGAACTTTATTCATAAACTGCACGGTAGAGTAATTTCAGCATTTAATCTAGAACATCTATTGCATAAGATCAATGCTAGCATATTAAGATAACTGAAATAAAACGCAGTGGATATACTAATATAAAATTCTACTATAAAGTTCTAAATGATAAAAGTCAACTGATTACCAGTTCACATAATTTTTTCGTGAGAATGCAACAAACGTGAAAGGAAAAGTCATTTCATCACATATAAAGGGTGTCGAACAGATCAAGAACACTGATAATGAGAAGGATAACTATTATATCACTACTCCAAATTCTACAACTAAAAGGTAAAATTAACAATTCTGATTCTTCATTGATATTGATAGAGGGATACAATATATTTATTACAAACACGTACACTCAAACAAATTCCTAACAAAATCCATTCAGAAAGCTACCTAAATGAGACATTATCTATATTTAACTATTATTATTAAAAGACAAAAAAAAAGATATTAATTCTCCCTATTTGGTCTCAGAATAGTAGATAATTAATAAGAAACACTACTTGACAGCTCAACAAAATGTCATTAGATTAAACTCAGTATAGCAACACGGTAAAGTTTGTAAGAGTTCCTTATAGAGTAGAGGTGGGAAAACAGGTTAACTTACTTGATGCGAGTTGTGAACTATGAAGCACAAGACCAAGGGCAGTTTTTTAGGCTTTTAGTGCGTTTTTTTTTTTTTTTTCAAAGCATGATTTGGCCATGATCAAGGTAAAAGATTAATTTGGGCTCAAAATTTAAAGTCCAACTCACAAAGAGATAAACAAGTGTCACATGTCATACTACCACAATAATTATGCTGATTTTAATCAGTACCAAACACACAAATGCGTCAATCACTTCGTTCAAAGTTATTGAAGGGCATAATCTACTCTTATACAATATAGTACACAACTTTGATAACTCTTTGCACTCTCAATTAGACATTCTCCGCATTCTCTTTGTCCTTTCTTTTGAATGTTCATTTCATACACTACCCCCATAACCAGCCAAAAAAATTGTCACAAACCACCCTCTTTTTAATTTTATATCTAAATTTTATCTTCTTAATAACTTATGTATTTCAGTCCACTCTCTTTCCAAAATGAATTTTAATAATATTTTTAAAAATTGTGAATAGTTCAAAAAATAGAGCACTATTTAAACTATTCATTATATATAAATAAATATTTTTTCACTATAAATTTCAATATATTATATAAAAATAAACATTTATCATATGCAATGTATAAGCTAAAATCTTAGTGATAAATAATAACTAAGATAGTAATACTCAAAAACAATATCATCAATAAATGCTTCCTTTTCTATATTTAACAGCATATATATTTCTTAATACTTCCCCAGAGCAGCACAACTGAATCCAACCGTGGATTTTAAAATTAAGCCAAAACTAATCTAATGTAACTAAATTCCAACTAACTGAATGAAAGCAATCTTATACGTCCAAGAAAAACCATAATAATAAGAATAAGAATTTTATATCACACAACTAGCCTCCTTTTAATACACAACTAGAACTAGCCATTCAATTCAAAATTCAGTTTCACTTAGACATCAAATACCTGGTTATAAAACTTTTCGGGATTCTCTTCACGCAGATTATGAATGTCCAAAGCAACCTTTGCATCACAACCAATTCCTAAAACCAAATATTCGTTAGATTCAGAACTAGTCAACATGATGGACAGAGATGCGTGTGCTTGGGAAAGCATATATTAACAGAAATAGTTCTCCTTTATTTTCTCAAAAACCCTCGAGAAATTGCAGAACAAATAACGATTATATTCATAAAACAAGCTAAGTCATAAAAATGCTATCATAGCTTGACAATTAGCAAATGGTGTAGTCTGACAAAATGCAAGCAGTATACAATTAATGTTAGCAAAAACCAGACAAAGAATAGCAACTTATTATAATTCAAGTAAATCCATCGGCGAGGACAAATTCATATGTTAAACCTCATTTCAACTACCCAACACAATGTGAGTGGAATCAAACTTGACAGGACAAAATCAAGACAGTCAACCCATTGATTTGCTTCAAGCAGATTCAAAGTCAAACCAGAATACCAGATTAAATCAAACTCCAGAATCTTACTTTAAACCCACAATCAACAAATTTTAATGTAATTAACAGTAACCATAAGAAATGTGAGTTCACATACCAAGATAATTGTTCATAAACTTTGTGGGTTGCAGCTGTTGCTTTCCTTGTGGATTACTAATTGTTACCTTCCACCTGTCAAGAACAGTAACGGCGGCATGTTCTATGTGTTGCAAAAATGTACTAAGGCCCCCTTGCCTCTCCACTGGACCCATGCCACCTCCCCAGGATAGAACTCTAGCAAGATCATTCCCTGTACCAGCAGGAAGAATAGCAACTGGGGGAGGGGAAACAAAATTTTGCTTGTCTATCGCATTCAGAACCCAACCAACAGTACCATCTCCCCCACATACAAGAACTCTGAAGTGAGACACCTTTCTAAACAAATACAGTCCCATTTCTGGCCCCTGTGTTGAGCTCAATTCAAACACCTAATCAAAACAAACAAAGGCTTGGTAATCATGTTGTCAAAGAGCATATCTCCAACAAGCAAGAGAACTATATTTTCAATGTTGGAGTCTTTCATGTATACCAATAGAAGAGTAATCCTGTAGTGTTTGCTCATTTTTTATAGAGACAAGAGTGCTTGATGAATAGTAGCAGCTTGGTTAACTCAGCTGGCCCAAAGCAAAAACACTTGAAAAAGGGTGCAAACAATGCAAGGAACAAATTTTGAAGCTATAGTCGATACTCAAAGATAACCAGATATTGTAAAAAGTAGCAGAGTAACAAACCTGAACAGGATTTAAAAGAATGTTCAGACGTGTCCTGAGTGAGTCTCCTCGCTGGGCACCACTCTTCTTGTTTATAAAAACTAACAATGGTCTTGCATCTGGAGGCAAATCAACCAAATCATATTTCTGCTTCACTCCTAATGTGTGGGATTCATCCCTCTGATTGATTGATGGACTGCGCCCAAGACTGGGTTTTCTATCCACCTTATTATCTACTTCACTATCTTGATGTCGTACCTCCTTATTTGAGCTACTTTTTTCATCCACTTCATGATGACCATTCTGTATTTGATGAGAATTACCTGTACTTTCTGTGGACATTTCACCAATGCTCTCAGTATTCCCTAGTTCGACTGACAGTTCATTTTCATGCTTGTACTTTTTGCTCTGGTTCCTAATACTTGCCCGAACAGAAGATGCTATCTCATTTGCCCCATGAGTAATTGAGCTCAAAAATCCACCTGGCATGTTCCAGTTTAATTCCTTCACATACAGTGGTGATAGTATCAATCTTCTAAATTGACCTAAATCACAAATATCACCCGTTTCATTTGACATTGTACTATGACAATCAACATGTACTAAACGTTGGCACCACAAGCACGACCATATAGGGGAACCACTTAGGAAGGTCCCACCACACGGCTCTTCACAGTAACTACAGAGAGCAGTTTCGTCAGGTTGGTCAGCTACATCTGTCCAACGAACAGCCCATTGGTGTGTGACATGCTCATATCCAATCATTGAGACACACTTGCAGTCCTTGTGGGCACTAGAGGAACAGCTTAGATGAGCAACAGCACCACAAATACAGCAACGGTGGATGAAACCTTCAGAAGCTACAATAGGCCCAAGAGTTTGAGAGGGTGACATGGACTTAAAACATACACAGCAGTTTAAATTCTTTGCACGAGATACGGATTCTAACTCCCATGTATGAGGGGCCACAGGAATTTTGTGCCTCGCCTTTGGGTTTTTCTTAGATCTAGCTATGGCTTTCATCCAACTCAGATTGATGTTTCTCCTCCATTGAAAGGCCGTGTAGGCTATGGTCAATATTCCAACAAGAGCAGCAACAAAACAAGATACAAAGAAAAGCCGATCAGTTGGATTCTTTGCATTCCAACTGTAAAAGAACAACTCAAAATCTCTATCATCATCCATTCCTATACTATACTAGTATTATAATACTATAATTTGCTTTGTTGTGACAATCCAAGTTAACTATGATAAATTACTACTTAAGGTCATAGACCTCGGTGGGTGTAAACAGCATACAGAATCACACCCATTCTTCGAACAAAATTCATACATAGGCAATCCCACGCTGTGTAATACATGAACACTCATCCTACTTCTCTCAAGAAGCATATTAAACAAGAAACCAATTCTCCATCCCTATTTTTTCTCAAAAGCATCTTCTGCTAATTTCTGCTTGTTAACTCCAAACTTCCAAGCCCCAGTAAGTGTATGAACGACAAGAATACAGAATACCTGCATCCAAAAAAATCTCGAAAATTATAAAAGGGGGAGAAAACCAATTTTCCAATATATAGTGACAACTCTATGTTATTGATCTTCATCATAAATTATAACTACAATAAAATAAAATAAAATAAAATAAAAAGTATATATCTATATGACATTTAAAACTAAAATGCTGCATTTTAAAAAACACAGTTCATAGAGCATCGAATGCGCGAACCTCAATTCTCAGAAACCTAACAGACACAAGACTCATCCAATCAGCTATAGCATCAATTAAAAATTTAAAAAAGCGATTACTAACAATTGATCACAAAGTAGCTTACAGTTGCCGATGAGTCTGAGAGATCGGGGTGAACCTGATGTGTTGGATCAAACCCTAGTTGATAGAGGAAGAAAGTTATAGTCGAAGATGGAGCGATCAATTCAAAATGGTGAGAGATACAATCTATGCGAGCAAGTCCCACACAGAGCGTTCCTTTTTCTTAATAGGGAAGAAAGGAAAATATTTATAGAAATGAAAAACTCCAAGAAAATTAAATCTGATTCTCTCTTTTGCTTTTTGGGGCGCTTCATATATAACTTATAATATAAGTGAAATTTTTATATATTTTATAATTATTTTGTAACTTGTTTGTTTGGGCAAGATTCTGTGCTGTAGATGTGACCTGGAAGAATCTCCATAGGAATTGGATTCTACGTTTTGTTTACCGAGCCACGTGTATATGTATTCCTCCACACTAGACAATTCTCTTTCAGATATACTTTGACATAATAAAAATCAGATTAAATTGTTTGCAAGCTTTTTATCATTTTCATTTAGTTTTTCATTTTTAATTAAGTCATTACAATTGTATTTTTGTTAATTAAGTATTTTTTTTCTCGCACTGTTATATTATTATAGAAATTGGTCTCTTAAATCAATATTATCAGGTTTATAATTGTATAGTTTATAATTGTATGTTAAATACTTTCTTCTTTTCATTTCATGTTACCATTCTCACTTCTTTAATGTAATATTCTTGCAGGTTTTGAACTCATTGCTTTAACTATATTTTTGTTCCATTAATGTTCTCCCATTTATCAATTCATTCAACTTAAATATTTGCTGCAAATTCCTTTTCAGGCTTCATTTACAACAACTTTAGTGCAAATCTATTTTTTTTTTTTGTTTGGTGTACAAGCTCGTAGTGTATCTATCTCATCACTATATAAAGACTATATAAGAGTATACACCTTTTATAACTATCTGGGTGCGTTTTTTTAACTACTAGACAATGTTATTTTTTTTTATAAATTAAAAAAAATTAACAAAATATATAACTTTAAAAACTTATCTTGTTAAAAGCAATTGCATATATATTTGAGTGTATTTTTTTAATTATAAAATTTAAAAAAATCTTCATTTAGCAAAGCGTATAACTATAAAAAAAATTTCCACTGGAAAGTAACTACATAATATCTATGTGTAAGACTATTCTTATTCTTTTTTTTAATTGCACTATGTGTAACAATTAATAATGGCACATTTTTTTTAACATTTTTACTACATAGTTAGAGCTATTCTTATAGTTATTATGATGTGTGGAAAAATTACAAGTGTTTCTATTGTATAATTGTAATATTGTAAAAATAAATACAAATATGCATTTTTATAATTAATTTTTATATGCATTTTCTTATAACTTTGATTTAGATTTTAGTAACTTTTTTACATTTATAACAATAAATAATATGAAGTATTTTTTGGTATTCTTTTTTTATATTTATTGATATAAACAATTACAAATGTGTGTATCGCGTAATTATAACCTTATAAAAATTAATAATATTCATTTTTATTGTATATATATAACTTTAGTTTAATTTTATTAACTGTTATTTTATTTTGATAATTATGAAAATAATTATTTTTAATTACAAATTTGTTTAAAGAAAGTTGATTACATAGTTCGAATTAAGAAAAATTTCTTTCCACTGATGGCGATTTTTAAGAGTTATTTTTAATAAAAAAGTTGAAGTTTAAAAAGTCTAATGAAAATTTATGTTTTTTGTGTGTCTATACTTTTCATAGCAATAAAAACAATAATTGACATGATTAAAAAAATTCAAATTTTATTTGCTTTTTAAATAACTGTTCTCTCTTCAATTTGTATAACACATAACATTGTTTTAGATTAATAAGTTATTAAAATGTATGTTCTTTATTGATGAATTAATATAGATTAATTGCTGATATGATAGAGAGTGTCCTAACTAAGACACGTGTAGGAGGTGGTTCCGTCGGCAATGTGATGCATTGTTGTCATTTCTAAAAATAGGGAAGACGCGCGTCTAACATACACGTGGCCACCAAACTCTCCAACAACAACTAGAAAGCTATAGAATGTTCCCCATTTATTGCTACACTTCCTTGTACACATCTAAAAAAATAATTCTCTTAATTTATATATATATATTAAGGAAATAAATCTTATTTTTCTTTATCAACTAATGTACTAATTTATGAGACAGCACTTAAATTAACGGTAAATAAATTGGTATTTCTTAATTCTGATTTATAAATATCTTCAATTAACGGCAGCTACAAAATAAATATTTAAATTTTGTTCTTTTACAGGTAATAAATACTTTAAATTTTAATGTCACCTTGACTCGTATTTTTAGATTTAAGGTTTTATTTTTTTTAATTAGTTTTTAGAAAAACCATTTCATGAATCAATAATGAATCCTTAACATTTACTATTTTTATAAATAATTATTTCTGGAAAATAAAAAATATAGGTTTCCTTATTCTAATTTATTCATCTTAATAACCAATATTTTTGTTCAGAGTATAAGTGGTTAAAATTAAATGAAATATGAATATTTTATTAATTAAGTAATAAAATTTATAAATAGAAATTTTATCTATTCAACCATCATTTCATAAAAAAATTTCATTCTCTAAAACTAAATTAGCTCTTTTAATTTTTTTAAATATTAAATTAATCATTGATCCTTTTAAAGATTTAAATATATTTTAAAGATATCAATAAATAGGGAAAGATAATTTATTCCTCAGAATCTTGTTTAAGGAGAATTTTTTTAATTTATTTTTGTTAGATGGTTGTTTGCATATAAGTATTTTTTATGTGAAGTTTGATAGACTGAAAAACTTTTGTTAGTCTAAAATTATAATAATATATTCAGTTTAATAATCATAATTTTATGTGAGCGAGTTTGAGTTTTCTAAGGACTCCTTAAATTTTGTTGGAGTAGCTAAATTTTTCAGATAATAAATTTTATTTGAATGAATGAATTTAAATTAAAGTATTTTTTATTGTAGAGATTTTAGTAGAATAATCTTGTATTATATATTAAACATGAAATTATATTTGAAATTATTTGTTTGAGTCAAAAAAAATATTTGTTGCATGTATTTTGACACTCTTCAATTTCACTTAAAATTTAATATTCATTTATTTGTTATGTGTGAGTTTCATACTCATCACTATATATTGAATTGAGTTTGAAGTTTATTGGTTACTATATATTGAGTTTCAAGTTTATTGGTTACTATATATTGAGTTTCAAGTTTATTCGTTGTATTTAAGTTTGATATTCTTTAAATATATATTGAGTGTATTTTATTGTTTTATATGTTAAACCAAAATTTTGTTGTCATCCATACCAGTATCTTCAAAGATTTGTAAATTGTCCAACAAGTATATGAAAGGATCAATTTTTCATGAAGTTGCAAACACAATTTAAAGTGGTTTGTACAACATTATTGAATTGGACTCTAGTATTTTCTTTAGACTTATTTTGGGAAAAACAACACCTTTCGATTTAAGGGATCAGGCCTCATGACCGTGTATCTTGCATATTTTGTCCAAATTAAAAGTTGTTAGGAATCTAAGTGTAAGTCTAAGTCTCATATTGGGTAAAAATGAGTAAGTTGAGCAATATATAAGAAAGAAGACTCATAAATCTACTTTAAATATACTGCCTTAAGGTTTTAGGTTGAAGGTGGTGTCATTTTCTTATGTGGTTTAGATAATTTCTCATCCTTATGAGATCTCTCTATTTATGCCCATCGGGTTCTTCTAACAAATAGTATCAGAGCCAAAGGTTCAGTATCAGCTACGAGTGCTCGTTTGAACTCGATGGATGGAGAGTGTAGAAGAGGGACTGTGTGAGTCTAAGTTTCACATTAGTTTGAAATGAGTAATTTGAGCAATATATAAAAAAGAATAACCATAAATCTACTACCTTAAAGTTTTGGGTTGAAGGTAATGTCATTCCCTCTTCTTATGTGGTTTGGCTCATTTTTTATTGGGTGATAATATTTTGACACCACTATTCATATTTTACTCTTATTTAACACTAAATTATATTATTATTTATTAATTTATAATATTTTATTAATAAAAACAATATCAAATGAGAGTAATGGAAGAGGAGTAGTGTAAAACTACTATTTTCTTTTTTTTATTTTTATAAAATCTTTCCCGTTATCTCTTTTCGAATTCTCCTAACAAAAAGAAATGTTGGCCTAGAGGATTATTTCAATGCGTACTCTTGCAATGAATTTTGCCATATTTCTTACTGTTATTGCAAGAAAATTTGCCACTACTATAAGCAGCAAAGCCACATTGTGAAGGATTGTTCTACCAAATCAACATCAAAAGTGGTACCAGCCTTTAATGTTGGTTGCCCCTCTTATAGTTAAAACATTATACCCTTAGTCATAAATGTGCTTGCATTATATAAAAAAGGAAGGGAAAAAAAAAGGCGCTAAAAGTTAATCATATTAGCAACAAAGATAAAATAGGACTTCTAAATTGAAGATTATAGTGAAAGTTAAAGAGCCTTTCTTTCTGATGCTCAGACTTGCCATCATTCCTGCTGAGGTTTTGTGGGGGTTCTTCACGTTCTTCTTCTAAGTATATAAAGTTTTTGTATATTATGAACTTATGATCATTACTCATGAAAGTATTTATTTTAGTTTATTAAATTATGGTTGAGTTTAGTTTCTTTGGTTAATGTGTTTATATAGATTGAGTTTTAGGAATGGGGAATTTAATTCATTAACTGTGTAACTATTGATTATTTTTTTCGCTTGCATTGGAGAATGAACAATGTATGTGTCTGTGAAAGATAAAATTGCTCATATTGACAATACATCATGGAAGGTTTAACTTGTCTACTTCACTTAAATTTAAAATCAGTAATCAATGTTACACATGATTTTTTTAGTCACCCAATAATTATATTTTTAAGTTATATTGAAAAATTGAAATTATTTGACTTTAAACTAATTAGTCATAAAATTGAGAGTTTACATTTGTAATATTATTTGTTAGTTTAGGTTTAATTTGAATTGTTTTTTTTAGTTGCATATGTAAATATATAGAGAGCATTTAGATTTTGCTAAAATGTGAATGATAATTTCGAGAAAAAATATTTGAATTTGAAACATGCTACGAAGAAATTAGTTAAATTATGAAAGAATTGTGGTTTTAAATGGAATATTCTGGGTTGGTGATGAAAATAAATAGATTGTACGTGTTAAATAATCTGAATAAGTTGTCCATATTTTTGAATTTTGATTATTCTTATTTTTCACATTCTTTCTCATCTTTTAATAATTAAACATGTACAAAGTGCTGAATTCTAAAATGATGAAGCTATCAAAATTGACACACATGTACTCTTCAACTTTAACAACTAATTCATGGAGCAAAATGGTGTTTAAATATTTCATTAAAATTCACCTGACCACCTAATTTTGACATCTTTTAAAAAAAAGAAAATTATTATAAATTTACAACCACTATAATTTATCTCATTGACTTTAAACAATATAAATATAAAATTATTTTTGACTGTTAGATGATATTCTTACTAAAACATGAATTTTCAAATGATGATAATTGTAAAAAATAAATTTCGTATTTTATGAAGAACCATGTTAGCGAGATAACTTCCATGTTTTATATAACTATCTAACAAAGCATTCATATTGTTATTCTATTTTTATCATTTGAAACGATATTTTAGAGTCTTGATATCTTGAAATTCCTTCATGACAAACTTTCTCTTGTAAACAGTTTTCAATGTACTTTCTCTTGTAAACAGTTTTCAATGTGTTGTGAGTCTTAATAATTATAAAAAAATTAAGGCTATTTATATAGAAAATTTTGAAATTGGGTTTGTTCCCTTAGGTTGTTTTTTGGTTTCTTTTTTCCACCCTATTCTCTTCTTTAGTTGTTTTTTTTTTCTGACAACCTTGAATGTGTGATAGTAGTTTGGTTAGGGAGTTTCAATTTGGTGTGGTGAGATGTATTGATGTTTTTTCATGTTACAATCATGGTGCTTGATTGATGGTTGTGATTAGTGAAATCAGATAACCATTATGATAGAATGGAAACAACCAGTAACTCACAACATAAATTAGTATTGTATAAAACAAAAAATTTAAAATTATCACAATCTTGATAACCAATTTTCAGTACAACTGTTATTTCTATTACAATATTGGTGGTCAATGTTGGATTGTTTATGATTGTGGTTATTAAAACTGGGTAATTATGATGATATGATAAAATCAACTGGTGACTAACAATAAAAATGAATATAGAGTAAGGTAAAAAATTTAAATAACGACATATGTCAACCTTTATAACTATATTTTAAACATTACAACAGTTAAATACATATAAGATATAAATATTTTATATTATTTTTTAATACATCCTTAAACAATATCTTCATCACAATTGTCATGAGTATCAAATTCCTATAAAAAAAAAAAGTGAATGTTAAGTTTCTGTTTTTCTTTTATTAACAAAGTGAATGTTAAGTTGGTGTTTTTTTTTAATTAATAAAAAAAGAAGAAAACAAGACAAAAAATTTAAGGATACAACATATTATTTACTCCAATAAAGGATAATGTAATTTTGCATTAACAATTTTTCTTCTAATAATGATATATGTTGAATTGCACTTTTCTTGTAATAATGATAGATGTTGAATTGAATTGTAGATTTTTAATTATAGTCTTGTATTGAATTTTTCATTCTAATATAATAGGATTTTTATCATCAGCTTGATTCTTATTAAGATACTTTGAGACTTTAGTTAGCTTGTTTTGAGATTAGTTTAATTTCCAAGTTGTTTTATTTTGATTAGGTTGCTTTATCTCAGGATTTTATTCAGCATAATAAAGGTAACCAATCACAAATGGGACAAGTGACTCTCTATTGTCATTCCTAACTCAAAGAAACAACAAGAAAACATTAAACACCTCATTCATAATCATGTTGATTGGTTATTCTATTTTTACAATGGGATATGGATGCCCTTCAAAGTTTATACTATCATCTTATAATTACTTTTATTATTTTTTTATTTAATAATTTAAGTATCTTATTAATATATAGGGTTGTGAAATGAAAGTAAGAGAAAATGTGAGTTTTCAAAATATCACATCTCTTTAATTTATATGTTTTATTTTACTATATATATTGATGTAATTAAAAAATAAATGACCAGTTTTAAAATGCATCCTTTGAAGAATAATAAAGGATGTTGGTCTGTGCATGCACTTACACAATAACTGCAGGGGCACTTGTAGCCGCAGTTGGTTGTACTCAGCAATGGAAACCCTAGAATCAGCACCGTCAACTCCTGCAAGAACCACTGATTCTGAGCACCAAACACCATCGCCATTACCGCCGTCAGTGCTCAGACTGTGGAGGCCTTACGCGCAAAGAAATTTGAGGAACCAGTGGTCACAATTGGCCTCGTGCAAAAATCGATGGTCCTCTGCTTCTTCTGCAGGAAGATCTCATGCAACTGCTCTCGTTAATTCTCATCTCTCTCAAAGGTATTATCAATACGCTGCGTTTCATTCCATCGTCTATGCCGGTTTCGCATTCAAAACCAAAAACATAGAGACTGTATGAACTTGATTGAATTTGGAACATAGGAACAGTGTGAACTTAATTGAATTTGCATGTGTTATTCCGATGGAGTTTTTCGCAGAGTTGTATCCGTTCGAGTATTCCTGCTCTGGCGAGTTATTTTTTTAATTAATGAGATTTTTCTTTTTGTGTGTGTGTGTGTTTGGCCTGTAAGGTGCTTGTGGTTATGCTGTTGTGATTGTTGTTTTGTAATTGATGTAGGTACATGCCTGATATGAAATTAGGTGTTCTGAGCGATATGCCTGGTATTAGAAAGAGAGCTTGTTTGAAGCTATTTAAGCGGCAGGTATTGTTGATTTTTGTTTTGCTGTCCTTGTTCTTCAACTTCTGTGGAAACTGAATTTTTTAGCAATAATGTTTGTATGATTTTAGGCTAGCTATTCTGGATATCATACTATGACATCAAACTGTATTTCGTAATTCACTTTATCAGGGGAAAACAAAAATCACTGCATGGTCTTGGTTTGGCCGGACAGGTCATGGGTTTAGTTTCCAATGAAGTAAAAGATAAAAGAAACATTTTGTATTGGATTCAAAGTAAATTGAATTTGTGTACATTATTGTACATGGGTATTTCTCTACCACCCCATGTTCCTGTGTATCTGCAAGATAATGAATGCCAGGAGTTTGGCTCTGTATTCTTTCTGTTGCATCTGATCAAACTGCCAATTGTAGGCTTGATAGATTATTGCTGGAAGTAGATGAACTCTTTCCCATAAATTATCATTATTTTTCAAAAATGCTATTTGTCATGATTTTAGTCATTATTTTGTCCATGTCTTATAAGAAATAATTCCCACTTTACATTTTGCAAATTTGTCAACGGCAGGTTTTTATTTAGTTATATCATATAGAATCTCTGTTTGTTGAGACTAATTAAATATATAGGTGTTTATTGCGGAAAGGTTTATCTCCGTTACTTCTCTGTAACTTCCATTTGAATATTCAGTACACAGCATAGAATATTCAGTACACAGCATAACTGGCAAGATTTAGTTCACATTGGAGCTTTATATGATTTTATATAAGCCATATTTTGTCTGATTTAATATGAACTTTACATCACATGTATAGCTTGGATGTTGGTTCTTTTGTGATCAATTTCTTTCACTTATCCACTTTAACATAGGGTTCTACTTGGAGCCACTATTTCTCTTTTGGTCTACGACTACTTTAATATATAGTTATATGTTGAGAAAACATAAGACTAGTAAACTGGATTGTTTTAAATCCTCATAAGAAGGAGGCCTTTTATTCCAGATTTGGAAGGTGAATCTGTATTTGCTTTTGTACTTTCTTTTATATTGCTAATTTTGTTGTGATTCTGAATGTGAACATAATTGTGCGTTTGAGGTTAGAGAAATCTGGGCAGCGATATTCATATTTGTGCTCTCGTTAGCAATAGTGATTGCTGTGCTTAAGCAGATGTACTGAGTTTTCAAATCTTTGATGTTTTCTGAATTAAAATTATGCAGCAATTTGCAGTGGCCTCACTTACTTTAGGATCCCTTAGTTCTAAATGTTTCATAGTGTTGATAGTTGTAAGGGTGTTTTTTTTTTCTCACCGTGTGATTATATTATCTGCATTCAAGCATGTGTGTCCATTATTTTTATTTTCTACCTCTTTTTTAAATCCCAGTTTAGGGTTGGGGTTGTTTAAGATGATTAAGATTCTACGGAAGTTGTTTGTAGTCTGGTGTGGAAGAGGAGACCATCTTGGTAGTGGGGGATTTACTGTAGGTTCAAGAAGGACGCAAGCGGGATATTGGAAATCTGGTGTCCTAAAAACATTACTTTGGCTGGTGTGCTTAATCATCAGGAATTAAACCTATGACATCTCTAGCCAAAGCACAAGGGCATGCGGTGCTTTATTTTATACGATAAAGTGAATCATGAAATGCTATTTGCTGTCTGAGTGATATCCAGAATGACTTGTTTTTAAAAATAATATTTGGAGTAAGGTTTTGACTAGTAGTAATGCAATGCCAAATTCCTGAAAATTCCTTAACTATACAGTCCTTTTAGACACCAGTTTATTTGAGTCCACTTGAAGGTTCCTATAGTAGGTTTTTGAGCAAAGTTGGGTGCATAATTTCTATCTATGAGGGTTTTAATTTTTCTCAAACTAACAAAAACAGAGTCAAGACTTGGTGTCCTTTCTGCTTTCACGGAAAAATAGATATGAATAATAAAATTTGAAGTTATTTTTTGTATATCTGTTCAGACGGATACCTTATTCTCTCGTTAGTCTTATTATTCTCCTCCCATAAAAATATCTTTTATTGAAAAACATAAGCTTTAAAGTATATGACATCATTTTAATAACTATTGCTGTGGTTATTGTAATTGATTCAGGAACTGCAAAGGAGCAACTTATTGTTGTGTTATAAGGACATGGTACGTCACATCCATATTGTTTAATTTCACATCCATATTGTTTAATTTCGATAGGGAACCATTGATATATTTCAATATTTGTACTAGCAAAGAAATTTAATTTCGATAGGGAACCATTGATATATTTCAATATTTGTACTAGCAAAGAAATTTGATGGCATATTATGACATGTATTAATTGCATAAGCTGCTTGCTCGTCTGAAAATTCATTCTTGAGGCCATCTAATATTTTAGTCAATGACATCCAAATTTTTGTTCACTGAATAGGACTCACACCTGCTCACACACACAATGGCATACAAAATTCTAGTGCCTCTTTAACATCTTTGTGCTAAATAAATATAGCCGTCACATACACATGGTTTAAAATAGGCAATTGTTTTACTTAAAGATGCTGATTGTATTTATGTTTTATTTTATTTTTGTGACTTCAGGTGGGCATTGTAAGTGACATGATCAACATTAGCAGATCGATGAAGTGTTTCTTCAAAGGATCAACCAGTAGTCCACTGTTACAGTTTTCTCATAACTCTGCAGACCAGAATGATTATGGAGATGGCGGAGATGGTGGTGGAATTCCAGTATTTACATTTTATTCAATAACTTCACATGGTATGACAATATTTCTAAATAAGCAATTGATAATTTATACAGTTACCTAGTTCTTCGGACTATTTGCCAGTTATTTTCCCCATTTCCTTCACTTTGTTCTGCACATATATTCACATAATGAAGTAATTCTTTAGATCTTGCTAGGAATAGGTATTCATCATAGAATCTTTTAATCCTCTGGAGGTAATATTGATTTCATTTTCAGCATTATATAGTTACTTACCACAGAGTAAGTTTATGGGGAAGTTGCAACAATGAGACTGTATTTCACAATTTTTCCCTTTAAATTGGATAAAGATTGTAATATAGTCCAATAAAGGGGAATAGAATTTACAGAACGCATACTTGTTTCTTTCTGATGGAGTTGTCAGGTGTTAGTACTATGCATTCTTAGCAATCATTGAGGGTTTAAATATTATAGAATTTTTTAAATTGTCTCAAGAGGAGTTATTCTAAATCTGAAAATAATTCAATGATAACTTTGTTTCTTCCACCTAGAAATCAATTAATATCTTTAACTTTATATATAACTAAAACGTGAGGGAGACAATAGTGTGATGCGGGAAATTATTCATGTCAATTATGCTAAAATTACAAGTTTTGAAATCGCAGAGAAATTTGCGGAGGAATTGGTTCAGATGTTTAGCCTGGAACTATGTTTGAAGGTGAATTGCAATTTCTGCAAAAATATTTTCATATTATATTTGATTCCTAACTTTGGTATTAATGAGGAACTTACTTCAAATGGGCAGCGATTACTTGTTCTCGAATTTATGTCCATTGGTTATGACCCTTCAGAAGTCAAACAGTTGCATTGGTCAACTCAGCTTTATGACGATGAATTCAAAGATTTGAGAGACTGCAATTTGTACTGTGAAGTGACTCGTAGGCCAGTTCCACCAAGATTCAGGGATGGGAAATCTGACATTGCCTCTTTAAGATTTGACAACCAACCCAATCCTGAGGTTTTACAGGTATTGTATTTAATATCACTTCTGCTTTTTGAATTCAGTGTAAAATGTCTACATTTGAGGTTTAAATATATAAAAATAGATATATTACCATCATTTTGCACTACGATCTGGAAATCTAGATTAGACTATGATACATTAGGCGTAGTGTAGATCTATTTTAATTAGCTCACCATTTTCAGTTGGGAGAATAGGCGTCTGAAAATTGCGTGGACTAAATTAGTTTTTGCGGGGGAGAGGGATGGTAAGCTAACATGACAAGAGTCCAGTGTGGTTTTTGTCAATTCCAATACAAAGTTTTGCAAGGGTTCATTAGCAGTTTCTTATATACTGGAGTTTCGCCTCTCTCTCTAATTGGAGAAACAATGTAAGGTCGGAAATAAATTTGTGTAGCTACTGAAATTCAGAAAAAAGTGGATTACGTGAGAATACTGTGTATCTCTTCGAACAAAATAGTTATGCCTGTTGGAGCAGTAAATTTTTTTTCTATCATATATGTAATATACAGTTTCCTTCTTATAATGATATTATCTAAATATATTGTACATAACAGGTTTATTTAACAACATGGCTTGCAGAGGCAAACATAGACACTCTCAAGTAAGTTTGCAACGAAGTTCATATATTAAGTTCATGCAAATGTTTATCAGCGTCTAAAATGCATCTAATCTCCCCCACCCTTTCCTTTCCTTTCCCTCTTCAATCAGAGTGAATGAGATATTTACAGTGGTTGGGGAAGAAATGCATGTTAGCATTATTTAAAGCTGCCGTCAACAGGAACGAGTCCTTAGCATTGAATGACGTAGTGTTTGAAGAGAAGATGAATGAATAGACCTTCTATAACTGTCCTTTTAGACGTTGTCGTAGCAGCCATGCGAAAAGAGTGGTAAGAGTCGCTTATTGCTTCCTGTTGAGTTAAAAATAATAATTATGTAATATAGATGACTAGCTTTAGTCTCACAACGCTAACAAATTGTGGACGGACAGGATCTTCGTGTGCGGATGAAATTTGTTCAAAGGCAAACTTAGCCGAATCGGTATCTGCATGGATAATATGCTCAATATATTGGAAATATGTGGGAGGTACTGAACTATTCTTTCTGTGGCGAATCTATTTCCCCCTTATAACCTTTAGGAATTTTTTATACGTTCTTAATGTTATAATTGTATAATTGGAATGAACCTACAGACAACAGTAATTGGATTTTGCTATTTGGATTCGGGACTGGATTAACTGATAGGTTGGCCGAAAATTAATTTCGATTAGGTTAGTCAATCAGTTTAGTTTGTTATTTTTAAAAATTGATATTTGTAAACTATAATATGTTTATTATATTATAGATGTAAATTGATGACAAACAAGTATTATGGTTGCTCTTTAAAGAAACAAGTGATAGCTGTCATAGTGTTTCGTACAAAAAGGTCTGAATATGTTTGCGTTCCTGCTTTCTCTTTTGGCGATGTGCGCAATTGCTAAAGGTTGAAAACATAGTACAAGTTCATTTACGTGGTAAAAGGACGAATATTGTCGTTGTCAAGGTACGAGTTCATTTATTATTAGGATGATGACTTTAATACATTCGCAATGAATGGTCAATTTCATAGAAGTATCCAAAGACGTCGACCAATTCAACTTTTCAATGTTATTTTCCACAATTTATGGAAACTAAGCTTTCACTGTCAGAAGATAATAACTTTACGCACGATACGATACGATACTTGGGGCGACTTTAGTCACATCTGGATCAGCACCCGCCGCGGTTCCCACCATGCCCGACAAATAAAATACGTTCAACACACCAAACATAGTCTGAATTTTTGGACAACTGAGTGAGATGCAAATTCAATGTAAACTTAAATAGTTAAAGCTTAAATGGAACAAAACATGCCTATGACTCCGAATAAGACTTAAACTCAGCCCGTGAAAACTTACATATATGAGCGCTTATCATTCTCGCTTTTCTACCTAGAGCGCTCATATACATGTCTCGGGTGTTTCTTCCCGCACCCCATGAAATTCTACACAGTTTATGCACACATGAATGTGATTTTGATGTTCAAAAAATAATTGATTGAGATGTAATTATTCTACTAAATACAAATTCAAGGAAATACTTCGAAATTGATAACCTATATTATTCAGTAAATATTGAACAACTTATGCTATATGGATCAGACAATCACCACAAATGATTTTCAACAGAAAATATTCAGCAAATACAAAACAGCTTATGGCAATTTTTGTTCGTAGAGTATATCCTCCACTGGAACAATCTTGTTTGACTCAGATATTTCACTAAATACTGAGGTTAGTAGATTGCACATATTTAGTACATAAATAAAGGAAAATGATTTAGAATTGGAATTATGGAAATAATTAAATAAATAGTTAAGATCTTATGTTCTATAAAGAAACCAAATAAACATTGAACAGCTCATGCTTAAACTAATCTGCTAAAACCGAGCCAAATGGTATGATTAAAGCTAAGTAAACTGCATATCTTATCTTAATATATACAAAAGGCTTGGAACCTGAAAACCAAAGGTAAAAAAGAGAACTAGATTGCGAAGATCTAGACATACATACATACATCATATATAGATTGAAAAGATCTAACAGCCTCCATGGTTGAGGAGGCAATCTAGTACCATTCTTCTCCTACACTGCCAGTTGTATGGTTCTATGGCGATGAAGTGCAATAATATAGTTGAAAGAAAAAGGACCATAAACAGGATGTTGTGGAGACAACTGACCAAGAAAGATGGAAAAATGAATTAATTAATTATCAAAGTGAAAGACATTGTACCCTGTCTGGGAGATTTCTAGGCATTGGAACTGCGGTAACATATTTCTGGGGGAATGATTTTTGAGCATTTGCATTTGAATCAGATGATGAGGTTTCTGCCCCATCATTTTGCCCCCGACCATGGAACTTGGCAAATCGATTGATCACAGAAAATCTTTCTAAATCCTGACATTCCACTCTCAAGTCCAAAACTGAGGCTCTGTTCTCCAATCTGCATCACCAATATGAAAATGGTAAAAAAAATAAGTAAAAGGATAGAAAAAAATAAAAAGCAGCAGACAGAAAAAAATAATAACGTAAATTCTAAAAATAGCAGTAGGAAGTGGAGAATACAGGCCAATGTTTCACCTCCCAGTATAGGAGCCATTGGATATTGCAGATATCATCATTACCATGTAAAATCAAACGGTAAAGAAAAACCAAAAAATAGGTGGTGCATGCTGCTATTTAAAAAAGTTTCGTAAATTTACAGTCCATCAGTACAGGCGTGCTAATACCCTATTTCCTCGCAACAAATCAGTATGAATTCACTCTAACTAACTAATGGACATAATTTTTCTTCTATGCATTTTAATCATGCAGTTTACATGAGATGGGAATACAAGTTTGAAAGTTCAGAAGCTGAAAACTTCTACCATCATTAACACACTTGGTTTTTTCTACAGTAACACAAGTGAACTAGGATATATCCAACTTATTTTTCCAGAAAAATGACTTGTCTGTATATTTCACAAGAAATTGAACCCATTCTTCAGATAAAAAAGAAAGTTAAATATTCTGAAAATATTCCGTATATCAACGAGTCAAATCAATTGTTCCAAGGAATTTATTACTACTGAAGAACATTAAAAGGCCACGTGTTATAAAACTATATATTTATTGAAGACGTAATATCAAAGCACCTATTCATCTGTATTCATACACAAATGGCCCTGCATATGAAATCAGTTACACATACAACCCAGCCATAGTATTTGCAAGGTCACGAGAAAAATAAACACGGATAGTACCTCAATATATCATTTTCCAGTTTTTTTGCTCTACCATCAAAGTCTTCCACTTTCAAATTGTACTGATCAAATTTCTCAGATGCTTTAGGCTTATCAGGCAGGCTACAGAATACACCAATAAAAAAAATTAATTGTTGTGATAAAAACAAATCCAAAACATGGAATCATGCATGTATTACGGTGCTTATTTCAGCCTATCGTATGGTTCATGCATGTGTTTGGTTAAGCTTATGAAAGTGGCTAATGACGCTTCTATAAGGTCTTTTTGGCTTATTTCAATATGCGTTGTAGTGAAGCTTGTACAAATAAGCTTGTTAATAAATGCTCAACTAAGATGTTTACCCATTGATCAAATTTCCCATTTGAAAAAGAAATAAAGAAATCTTACAGGCTTTTGCTTCCAGGAGACATGATTGTGTCATTTCCTCTTCGAGAGATGGAACTGCATGCGTCTCCTAGCACTAATCTAGCAACAGAGTAGACCAAACTTTCATGATGCAACTTGACATCTGCAGAGAGAACTGCAGCAGGAGGGGGATTAAGTAGTTGCTGCATAAGCTGTGTCGTTAACACAAGTCTTCTTTTTGACTTCATCGGCAAATCTTCAACTAGCTCAGCTTCATCCTCAATCTACAGTCATATATAGGAGCATGAACTTCTAGTAGCAAATCAATTAAGATATTTAGTTTAGACTGAATTAATTACGAACAAACCTTCTCAACCAATCTATTTGCAGCTTGGGCCCAGTCTAATTCTGCGGCACTGCCAAGTAATAAAGAACCTCAATCTCAGAAGTTAGAAGGCAAAAGAAAAACTGATGAATATAAAACAAGATGGACAAAAATTAGAAGGTAAAAAAACACTGATAAATATAAAACAAGATTGAATATATATTTATATAGCAAAAACATGAGGCACAAAAAAAAACTTATAAGAAATTGAAAACAGATCTAGCAGCTGGTGATAGACTAAGGACCTTTTCTAACTTCTAGTCATCAGAAATAGCAATAGAAAATTACAAGTGCATTAAATCCACGTTTAGTTAGCTCACGTTGTGAAGCTAAAATCAAAATCATCAAAGAACTTGGGACTAAAAAGTTATTTTCATTGAAATAATCTAAGGCGAGAATGAAGGATAAATCACATCATTTTGTCAAGCACCTGATATCTTGAAGCCTTTCAGAACCCTGACTCAGCTCTTTATGCCATGGTATAAGTTCAGATGCGGAACTTTTCCGCTTATTTGGTCGCATACTAGATGACAAATCAGGGTCAACTGCAGGAGGAAGTAATGACTGAGAAGGCAGATGCTCACTTGGAAGTGAAGTAAGCACTGGATTTTGCCCAGCATCATTGAGACTATTAACTTGCTCCACTGAATTAGCAAGATGCAAACCACCAGATTGGTTCCTCATGATTAAAGGCTGGTCCACAACCTTTTGAGTCATTGTTCGTACATCATACATTTGTAACATCTTACCATTTTTAAAAGTTCCATACTGCTCAAACCACGATGGAGCCATCTGAGGATTTATTTTGTTATTATTAGCAACATTAAGAGCATTTCTCTGACCGTATCCAATCAACTCCTGAGAAGATGCATTAGTATCTCGAGCATCACCTGCCTTTGTTGAAAAGTTTACCAAGTTCGCATCTGATGGTGGCACTAAAGAACTATTATCTAACACATCTTTGACTGTGTTATTGTATCCATATGATTGTTGTCTACGGTTGGAAATGGAATCTATCTGTTGCTTTTCCATCATATTATCTGAAACCTTGAATCTCTTGACATCCCGATTACTAGGATCAATCTCCATATTTTTCATGGACTGAACCTGATTTAGCATAGAGAAATTCTGATGCAAGAAACTATTGGGTCTTAAAGATCGGCCGAAATCTTCAATATCTTTAGAGGTAGCAGCTGGGCTAGATTGAGGTGCATCAGGTGTATATTTCACATGTTCCTTCATGTGTGAAGCACTTGCAGTCTCTTCAACAGCATCAACACTCTCAGACAACACCTGCTGCACGGGAAGGTTAACATCGTTTTCTGAATCTTCAATACCTGGCTTCTGTGGTCCTGTTGTCGTCTCACAAATATTATTTGGTTGGGGATAGGATGGAATCTTCAAAGCATTAGGATGTTGCTTGCTGGAAACACTTGTCCATACATTGTGCAATACTTTTGAATGGGCACCCTGTGGAGATGATGTAACAGAAGAATGAGGAGCAATGCCAGTCTCCATTGCCGAAGACTTCGTGATAGGATCTCCAGCACGGATTTGATTCATACTATCCATATGGGACATGTCCTGAGCAGATTGCAAGTCAGATTGACTAGTTTGAGCTCTTTCACAATACTCATCTACCTGATTACTGGAAGCAGTCCGATCATAAAACATTGCATTATCAGATTGGGTGTTTGCTACTTGTCCACCAAGATTAGCCACATTCTGATTTTGTGTATGGATCCTTGGAAAAGGAAAGCCCGAAGTGAAACCCTGTGGAATATTTCCCAGCGCACTGTACTGTGATGCTTTGTCAAATAGTTGTCCTGAGGAACCTCTGTTATTTCTAAGCTCATGAGATGACTCTCGAGAAGGAAAAGTATGAGTAGCAGACAACCAAGTAGGACCCTTATCTGCCGTCTCAGATGCAACATGTTGTGGTGTAGCATGAGAAGACGTCATAGGAAGCCTTTGAGTAGGAGGAGCCAGTTGCAAACCAAAGCCCTGCGACAAGGAACCTTGATTGCGTTGAGGATGTACAGAAGATCCATCAGAAGGTTCTGTATCCATCACCCTGGAAGATAAAGGGCGGTTAGAAGTGCTTGTGTTTGTTGCAATGCCATGCTCCCTTGACTGATCCACTTTATGAAGAAGCTCAAGAATATTTTGACTACAATAATTTAACAAATAAAGCAAACAGTTGAGCTAAGGTCACCATGTACGTCATGGAAGAGTTGTAGGCAAACAAAAGAAAGAGAAACAAGTAAAACCAGGTTTTAGTGCCCAATTAGACCAGAATTATGCATATGAAAAAGTAAAATAACAAGTCATGGTTACCTCCTATAAGAGAACACTAAACAATAATTTAGAAGTAAATACTACATGACGGCACACTAAACTTCTTAGCTCAACAAAACAAACAAAATTTTCATATTCAACTACCTGGGTGAAGCAGTCTTGTTCGAGGCATAATTACCAACACTTCTATCATATGTAGTCAATGTTTTGGGCATATGACCAGATAACATGCTTTTTGAAGCATTGTCATCTATGGGTTTTGAGTCAACCTGAAAAGCAAATGCATTCCTATGTCAAATTCCAAAGGATTAAACAACTTTTTGATTCTGCAATGAATAGAGAAAACTTTGTGCAATCAATCTAATCACACTTCCATAATAAGAGTAAATTCCTAAGATTACCTTCTCTGTTTCATTATAAATCCCATCAGGATGACTGTATTTTGACTGGCCAGGATAGCTTTGGTCCTGACCTTTAAATCCTCCGATGAGTTGATGTGGTGTAGGCTGTGAATTTATGGCATGTTTGTTTCCATAAGGTTCCATGTCATTGCCGACAACCCCTGTTGAGTGATACTGAAATTTACGAGTTACAGGAGGTCTTCTGTTTCCTTGCCCAGATAACTTTGGACTATGCAAATCACCCTCAAAACTGGGACTTTCTCTCAAACCACCAGTTCTATGATGTGAAGAATTAGAGGCGAGACCGTCCACTGATTTATCCTTTTTGTTAAAGTTTTCCATATCATGTGCCTCTCCTTCTGAATTTTCATTCTTCAATGATTCCAAAACTAAAGGATTCTTCTCCAAATGATGCCTATATTTTCCTGCACCTTCATTTCTTCTATAGCTCCCCACAGAATCTGTTTGTCTCCATACTTCAACATTAGGGAGCTGATGGTTGCTTTGCCTGCTGACCCATGTAGCACCTGAATTGGGTATGCCAGCAATACCATTCATACCAGAATCCTCCCCACAAACCTGCATATTACCTGAAGACTTTGCATGTTCCAACACACCAGACGAATTAGTATCAGAATCAGGCTCCCAAATTGCAGGAACCTGACTCATATCCTCTTGCACAGCTTTGTCATGATGAGGCTGCAAAACACTTTCATTTTCACGGATTTTCGTACGAGAATTGTTACTAGGAGTGGGCGATTTAATAGAATTCCATCCATTAGATCTATTGAATGGCTCACCCCTACTATTAGGCGATGACAGCGTCTGTTGATGGGTCCAAGAACCTGAAATAACCTTATCATTTACTTCCAAGCCTGAGGTATTACCAGCAGTTCCATAACTATGACTCCCTTCACCAATTGGTTTTTGCTGTGGGCTGCAATCTAGCCATTTGCCTCTTTCTAAAAACTGTGGAATTGATCTTTGAGATGAATCAGTCTGTAATCTGTCTTGCTGTTCCTGTGCAGTATCAGCACCTGACTGATGAAATCCAGGATGACCAGAATAGTTTACAGTGGTACTGGGCCTGCTGCTGAGATCATCTGGCCTTAGAAATGGCCTTGAATTTATATTGGGTGCTGACTGCAAGTTATTGTCAGCCCACACTGATTGCTGTTTGTTGTTATTCATGGTGGAAGGCCGCTCACTTCCAGAACGTTCATTATTCCGGAAACTTAGACCACTCCATTCTTCCTGTATACCCATTTCACTACCAGAAGTTTCAGCTACAGCAGACTGCATGAGTGCACTCCAACTCCCACTCTGAAGTGATGGAACTCCACCTAAACTATCCGTACCATCCAGCATATTGAAACCAATTCCATCCCAAAGGCTGTCATCTGAACCAAATAAAATCTTCTCTTCCGTTGGATCTAGGGTAGCCACATTCTGTGAAGGAGGAACCTGAACGACCACCTTGTCCTGAGAAGTGTCAGAAGATCCACCAAGTTCTTGCCTCCCATTAAAATCTTCAATTGGTACATCTCTTTGCTCAGAATTTACTTGCTGCAAGTTATCCATATTTAATCCACTGTTTATACCTTGAGCAAGAGAACCAAACATACTTTTTCCTTGAATATCCTGTCTTGAAACTGAATGTCCATCATTTGTGTTCGTTTGATCTGAAATTGAAGCATATTGATGAACTGGAAATGAATGGTCACTGGCTGATATGTGTGGCAAAGCTGGTTTGTCACCTTGAATGCGAGAATACTGATGTTGGTGTTGGTGTTGGATAGAAACCTGAGATGCCGCAGGCTTATCGGCCTGAACATGAGAATACAGGTTGGGTCTTGAGCCAGAAATTGGAAGCCCGTATAGAGACTGCTCTCCCTGATTAGGAACCAAACCCATTAGGCGCATTTGTTCAGGAGATAACACAAGTCCATTAGAGGACCCTTGCATAACTGTAGATGCACCATGCTGGAGCCAATTTGCATTAGACATAAGCTCAGGCTGCTGCCACACGAGGTTAGATGTCTCATTGATGGGAATGCCATTAATAAGAGATGCAGACTGGCCGGCAACTGTCTGTTTTGAAATAGAGGACGCTGGATTCATAGAACTCTGTTGCCTAGCTTCTAGTTGGTGTAGTTGTTGCTGCCTTTGAAGTTCTTGCATCTGGTTGAGCATTGCTTGCTGTTGTAAAAGCTGCATGTCATTCATCCCTGACTGCTGTCTAGGAAAAGACTGAAGCATGCCTGAATGCCGACCACTCATTTGCTGTTGACTTCCAAAAAAATCATAATTAACAGGAGACTCGGATGCATCAGTCCTAGTCATGTTTTTCTTATAGTGTTCAAGACCAGGTCCTTGTTGTGACTCTAGTACAGACATTCCTCTTGACAGATTTGAAATGCCATGCAAATCAGCCTCTGTATCCATTCCCAAAATGTTTGCTTCGTTTTGCCTTGACTGAAAAACCTGATGCCCCTGCATATAGCCATTTACAGTTGTCTGTTGATTTGGGAGTTGATTTCTACCAGAGTCAGGCCTCAAATTTGATTGTGCCAGGTTCAAACCATGTCGTAAATGTGGTGTGCTTGGGTGTCCCTGCTCAAAATCTTAGTACAAGCAATACGATTAGTAATTGGGGGGAAGACAATAAAGTTATAACTTACAAGGTATGTTAAACCAATAGAGATTTATCAAAGAAAGGGTAAATGCAAGTGAATATACTATCATTAATAGATAAGTAAGCTATTATGTAAAAGGGGAATTTGACACTTAGTTCTACCTGATTGCTGTATATTGAAATTCTTCAAATTGGAAATGAAAGGTGCACCAGTTGGTCTCTGGCTACCAGCCCACAAATTGTTGCTTAGCCCTGGCCAGTTCCCGTCAACTGCCTGTGAATGATACTGGCCCTGGGACAAGTTCTCTTGACCAAAAAAATTATGGACCCTGTCTCCTACTTCGTTTCCAGGCATAGAGAACTCAGCCCACAAATTTTCAGCAACTAACTATTTATAAGAAAGTGTAGTAAATCAAGGAAGATAAAGAAAAAGTTCCTCCGAAAATTATGCTGTCCAAAAATACACCTTTGAACAGCAATCATTTAATCCTGGAAATTATTAAACGAAAATAATTAGAGTGCAAGCAAAATTCCATTTGTATATATTTACGCAGAGAATATTGTGAAAGCACAACGTAAAATAACAACTGACATTCCATGCAAGATAAAATACTTGATCACCAATAATCGAGTGCACCATGTATCGCACAGAATACTGAGGATTAGTGCAAAATAGTGAGATGCAACAAATTCAACAAAAAAAAAAAAAAAAAAAAAAAAAAAAAAAAAAAAAAAAAAAAAAAAAACATTATAATGCAAGAATAGGCTTCCAGGAATGAAACTTAATGTGATAAGCATTGTCATGCACAATGAGATTACCTATCAAAAACGAAGCCTCATAACTTTTATTTGTTTGTGGGTAAAAATTTTGGACAACTTAACTGAACAAAAACATATAAGTTAACAGTATCAAATCCTTTAGTAAAGCGTAAGACAAAGCATAGAAGTTCAGCAGGCCAGGTTATTCATCCAACATCAAGATTCTCAGTGTTCCTTCTTAAATGAAGAAAAATATGACAAAAAAAAGGAAGAGAAAATTTGAGAATAGGAATGCAGTTCCAACTTCCAAGTTATAAAACTGGAATCATCTCCAGCGTCACAAGGTTAAATCACTAAGTATGTTACGCACACTAAGCCTAAGCCATGTTTTTCTTAAACATTTTGATTATTACAGGATTTTCTCCCTTACTTGCACTGGAACTATTATACTAGCTTAGTACTGAAAAACTACTAAGGTTCAAACAGAAACTATCCTCCTCAAAAAGTATCTACTTATGAAAAGGATTTCTTCTTTCTGGACAAAAGTGTCACCACCACTCACAAATAAATAAATATATAAAATAGGCCTAGCCTTCACCCTCTACGGCCAATTTAAGGATTGGTGCACAAAAGGAATTGAAATGGAGAATATTTATAGAGGCTGCAACAACTTCCCAATCAACCATAGTGAGAATCTTTAGAACGAAAGAAAAAACACCCTTTTAAAAGTGCAATGCATAACCTCAAACATACTTCGTCCAAATTAATGTGTTGGCAAAACCAGAGGCATGCCGAAAATGGGAATAAGAACCCACTGCAAAGCTTCTGCTTTGTATTCCCCAACTGCAGCTTCATCTTTTCTATTTACAAATGCACGCGGTTTTAGTAATGGCATTCAATATTACTATCGGCGTTTTCACATACTCACACCCGTTAGTTTATAACTTGCCGTCCTCAATTCATCTAAGAAATGCATTTGCATTTACGGAAACTGGCGGTCATTTCTCAAAATTTAAAGCAAACTCCAACTATTGCAGAATGATAACCAGAAATATCCCAACAAGTGAATTTATCCAAGATCTTCAAAACATCTAGTCTCTCAAAACTCCCCCCTTTAGTTCTGCACGTACACGTACACTTCAAATACAGCTATTAAAAAGTGGTTTTTAGCACAAAATTCCATCATCTCTGCTTCCAGTTCCAGGCTCATATTGCACCCAAAAGGATAGAATCTGAAACCAATATTTAACACCTATCCTAAAATTAACCGAGTGTAATCTCCTTGCACAAATCACTTAGGATAATCAATTTGTCAGTAGAAGAAACCCTTCCACTTCACTTTCCACAGACTATAATGGTATATTAGTATGCCAAGAATTCACAGTCTCTTACCTAATACCGTATAGACCTAGAACTAGAAACAAGAAAATTGAAGCAATCAAGAACGAAAATCCAAAATCAAATTCGCACAATTCACCCGAGCTGAAACATTCTCACTTCTTAAAGAAATGAGAGGAAGCTAAGCACTCAACACGCAATTACTATTCCCCTTCCCCAACTCTCCCATCAGCTGAGTTCGTCTCAAAACAGAAAATCGCTCGAAAATCTCAAAACTACGACCCAAACGCAAAAGATCGGAAGCGCGGCACAATTCGAGCTCACAATCAGCATTCAAATTGACGAAACAACACAAAACGAGTGCACATGCTTGCGAATTGGCGCCCAACGCGAAAAGCCAGAGACGCAAGCGCAGATTTGGTTTTTCTTTTCATTTCTTTAATTTTCTCAGATAAAGGCTTCCTAGAGAAAGAAGGCTAGGGTTTTGAGAGATAAAAAGATAGCCCATGAACTCACAGTGACATTGAGAAAGCTCCATTGAAGCTCCAAATTGATCCCGCGAGAGTGTTGAAGAAGCAAGCGTTAGGGTTTGAAGCGGTGGGAAGCAGAAGAAAACAGGACTCTCTCAGCTCACACAGATAAAGTGATCGAAATAGTGCGAAATTTTCAACGAACACAGCAACAATACTCAGGCTCGGCCCCAACGTGAGGCTCGGCGATCCAAAGCTCGTTGCTTCGGATCCGAGGCTGGGCTCTTTCAGGCTTTTTTTAGAAGATAGGTTGTATCAGCTATAGTGAGCCCAAGAGGGGAAGATAGCACGTGAAGAGTTGTTGAAGGTAAATGACACTTCCAATTGAAACTCGACACGTGGCAAAGTGACGGCACAATTCCTCTTTCGGAGAGGGAATAAACTGCTGGGCGGAAAAGCCCAATCACTTTGTTTCAGAAAAACGTGATAAAATAATTGCCCGTTTCAAAACAGTTAATTACAAATATTTATCAAAACAAAACTACTTAAGCTCATAATTTATTTATATATATTACATATATTACAATATTAAAGTTTAACTCTCAATCATCAAGTTGACTTTATTCAGATTTTCTGTTTGAATTGAATTTGAATAAGTTAAAAAATAGTCAAAGTAAATAAATTATTTTTGTAAACCTAACTATAATTATATAAATAATATATTAATTTATTACAGATCATAATGTAACTTATATATTAAAATATGTATTATTTATTGTGAGCAATGCATGAACTGAAATGCTAGTTTTTTTTTTTTTTGAACTATGAAAAATCTATAGATTTTTACTTCAAGAATCGAGAAAAAAATTAAAAGGAATAAAGAAAATAATAAAAATCAAAAAGTGATTGAAAAAAAAAATTACAAAGAAAGCTAAGGTGACGGCACAACTAACCTTTATTACAAAGTAAATTAAAGCCTACTTTTCAAAACTTAGAGAGCGGGTACCTTTTTTCTCTTTATTATATTCTCTTGCATCTTTTCCTTTGCATTGTAACAACTTCATCTAACTTTTGGTAGGTTTTTGTTTCATTTTTTATGTAAAGTGTATCTTGAACAAATGTTCTCTACAGTATTTTAATTGTTAGTATTATAAAGTATTAAACAAGTAATGAAAGCATTAATGAAATGTTTAAATGTATGAGAGAAACAAATATGACAAAATTTCATGTGATTAAGATGTTGATGGAATTTTACTGTGAAGTAGTGAGATAGAAGAAGATGTTAGGGGTCATAAATGATTGTTTGTAGCCCAAGCATTTATGTTCAAGGGATTGCTGAAAAAGCCACGTGGTAAAGTTTTTCTTCACCAGCCTTCTGCTATGATCCCTAGAAGCTGAGTTTGAGAATTTATGAGGAGAAATTTTGTCATTTACTAGGTGATCCATCATCATACACAGTAGCAACTAATGATTGTGAGAAAAGATATCAAAATAAATAAAATAAAATTGTACAGCAGTAAATTTTGTCAGAAAGTAAATATTTTATAATGAGAGTGTATTAAAAATATTAGTGAGTATTTTATTATTAATAATAAATATTTATCGCATTCGTAAAGAATAGAAAGGATAATGATTTGATTTTAAAAAATATTATACAAACAATTTGTTAATATTAATGAGAGAATATCTAGATATCATTAGAAATATTTAAGCGTTATATTGAGTAAAAAAAAGTTAAAATTAACTTGAAAATCATTAAAAAAATATTTGTGAAAGTTATTTAGTAAAAGTGTTTAACAATTTAATAGTAAAACAATATAAAATATACAAATTTATTTACAATGATTTTCTCAGAATAAATTTGCATATTATTTTATTGTATTTTATGTGTTAATATATGCAAGATTATAAAAAAGATATATTATATCCATTTTGTCACTGGTCTCATGCATTAGATAATAAAATTCTAATAATAAATTACAAATTCAGAAAGGCTCAAAAATAATATTTGTTACAACTCTATATTTATGTTTAATACTAAATCGATATAAGAATAAAACATAAAAACAAACAAAATAACTTCAAGCAAAGTTTGACTTAAGGCTTAAATAAGTAAATCAAAGTTTTTAGGTTTAAAAAAAATTAACACTAATATATTATTATAAAATTAACAAATATTTATTTTTAAAAGTAAACTTAAAAATAAATTTTAATTAAAAATTTAAAATATCTGGTTATTATATTTATATTGGTATTATAAATATGGAATAACAGTTTTAAGACTTTATTTTAATAAATTTAGTAATATTTTATATTTTTAGAAAAATATTGAATAGTAAAATAATACTAAAGATTAAAGATTTATATTTTTTATTTTTTTATTATTCTAAGTAAGTTATATATATTTTTTATTTTATTTTCTTTATTTGACTCTTTGACTTATCTTATTTCTTTTATTACACTCTTTCAGTGGTCTTTTTATATTATTTTTAGTTTGAATATTGATTCTCACTAGGTTATTGTCTAATTTTAAATTTATTTTATTATTTTATATTTATGCGCATTTTTAAATTTTATATTATTTGTATCTTTATATTTGAAAGCATTGAGTTGTAGATTGAGTAATTGGAATTTATGTTGACTTTTACATTCAAGAAAAAGTATCAGAAAATTTAAATTTATATATTAAATTTAAACAATCACCAAAGAACAAAATTGAAAGACAAAAGGAGATTTCAGAGTTCAAGATAAGATCATTCGATAAAATTAATTTTCTTGAAAATAAGGTTTCATTTTTTATCTTTTAATTTTATATGAAAATATACAAATATGTCAACTACAATATATTAATCAAAAAAATAAAAACTTAAAACAAAAAAGAATTTAGCTTTTTATAGAAAAAACTATGATTAAATTTATTTACAAAAATAAATAAATTAGAAAATACATGTGAATGAGTGTTTTTTTAATTAAAAAGATAACAATATAGATACAGGTGTAAATAACAATAAAGAAGTAGTCGACGAAGATAATAATCTAATTCTCAAACTCAAGATAACGGGAAGGAAATTACAATACAAATAATTATACTATTAAAAATATGTATGATCCAAGTTAATAAAAAAATACTAATACCAAACTGAAAGACTTATTAATAGAAATATATCATATTAGAGTAATTAATATAGATTTACCAAAAGATAAATAACCTTAACATTTTTATATATCAAATTACATCTAAAAATTGTCTAATAAAGAAAAACATGAGAAAAGATGACTTATTTATTATAAAAATTTAAATAAAATATTTTGAATTTATTATAAATTATTTAATATTGTTTATTATACAAGTAAAAAATTATATCTTAATGACTTAATTTTTTTACGTAATTAAATATATTGACAGAGATTATAGGATTCGAAAGTACTAAATCAATTGCCATTATTGATTATATAAAAAAAAAAAGCATTTTCCAGTATAGAACAACTAATCATAGTAAGAAAACACATTAAAATAAATAAAATAAAATCATACACCAATAAATTTTATCACGAAGTAAATATTTTATAATAAAACTGTATTGAGAATATTAGTGAATATTTTATTATTAATAATAAATATTTATTACGTTCACACGGAATAGAAAGGATAATGATTTGATTTTTAAAATGAATATTATACAAAAAAAATTGTTAATATTAATGATAGAATATCTAGATATCATTAGAAATATTTAGGCATTCTATTGAATTAAAATAAAAATTTTCTTTTAAGTTAAAATTAACTTGGAAATCATTAAAAATAATATTTGTGAAAGTTATTTAGTGAAAATGTTTGGCAATATAATAGTGAAAAAAAAACATAAAAGATGCAAATTTATTTGTGGAATTTTCTCATGTATAAATTGTACATTTATTTTATTGTGTTTTGTGTGTTATATTTACGAGATTATGCAATGTTTTGAGAGTTAGATAATGAATTTCCACTAATAAGTTATAAATTCCAAAAGACTCAAAACTAACATTTGTAATATTTTTATATTTAGGTTTAATACTAAATCAAGATAAAAGTAAGTTGTTATTTAGAAGATAAAGAGATAAGATCATTTTTAAGAAAAATAAAATCATGTGAGTGTCTAATGTTGGGTGTAACACCCTTTCTTTAAATAAATATATTACTTTTTTTTTATTTTTATCTTAATAAAAATGAGAAAACTTTAAGTTTTAATTCACATTATTAAATTTTCATTTTAAAAATATTTTGCATTAATTGAAGATTAGAAAATAAATCAACATCATGATTAAATAAAATGAAAATATAATAAAAATAAAAATGAAAAATATAAATAAAATATTAATTAAGATAATTTATGTAAAAATACTAATATTAATGAAAATAAAATCATAATGATAAATAAATAAATATTTAAAATATTTAATTAAAAAATTAAATAAATTAAAAAATATCTGATGGATAAAAAAATAAAAAAGAAAAATGATAATAATAAAATAATAAGAGAAAAGGATAAGATTACATTTAACAAGTATTATTATTATTATTACAGAGATGTTGTGAGAATATGAGGGAAAACCTTAGGGAAATCTCAAACAATAAGACATGAGCTAACATATAATGAAATGATACCACTCTCAACCCAAAACCTTAAGGAATTAGGTCTATGGGCCTCAAGTGAGAGTCCCTCTATAACAAATTGACACAACTTTCAACCCAAAACCTTAAGGAATTAGGTCTATGGGCCTCAAGTGAGAGTCCCTCCTCCACATTGATACACTCCTCCTCGAGTGGAAGCATTCCACCCCTCACTTGTACCGCTTGAAACCTACATCAGGAAGACTTTTGACTTTCGATATAGGGTCAAACTGTACTCGCCCAAGCCGCAAACCACCGGCTCTGATACCACTTGTTGGGAGAATTCGAGGGAGAAAAACTGGAAAGATCTCACAAAAATGAAAAAAGAGCCAACACATAAAGGAATGCCACTACCTTTAACCCAAAACTTTAAGGCATTAGGTCTATGGGTCTTTTTTTTATATATTACTCAACTTTCTCATTTCTACCTAATGTAGGACTTGGATTCACACTTGAATACCTAAGAATGGATTCCTTAAAAATTCCTTTATAAATAATGATTTTAATTAAAAATAATAAATAAATAATTTAATGTGTACATAAAAGGGTGGGTGAGATGGACCATAAGAAAAAAAAAAGTTATATATTATCTTCAATTATAAATAGGGTGAGGTTAAACTATTTTTATATTAATATTAACAAATTTATGTGTGCTTTGTTAATATTTTATTTTTATCTTTTAGTTAACATTAATCTTTTTATTTTCTTTCCTTTTATCTTCAGTTACACACCTGTTTTATCTATTTTGTTTATTATCTTCAGGTTATGCATTAATCTTACTTTTTTATTTATTTTATATTCAGTTATGCATTAGTCTTATTTATACGTCATACTTGTTTTATTTACTTTATATCTAGTCATGCACTAATCCTATTCATTTTATCACTAATTACACATTGGTTCTTTTTATTTTATATCCAAATATGCACTGGTCTTATTTATTTTATTTAAAGTTTTGTACTGGTCTTATTTATTTTATTTCCAGTTTCATATTAGTCATAATTATTTTATTCATTTTATCTTTAGTCTTAGACCATTTATTTTATCTCAAGTTGTACATTAGTATGTTTATTTTATTTATTTGATCTTGAGTTTTGAAGTAGTCTCATTTTATTTATTTTGTATCTCTAGTTACACATTCTGGTCCTATTTATTTTATGTATTTTATTTTATCTTTAATTACAAACTGACATTGTTTATTTTATTTAAGTTATCTCCAATTTTTAAAAATTATATTTATTGAAATTTTTTGCTTTAATTCTTATTTTATTGTATTTTGTAATCATTTAAATATCATTTTTTATATACGAATATATATAAAGTAAAAATATGTATTCTTAAAGAATCTGGATAAAGGAAAGTTACCTAGATACTATGTTTGACTGGTTGTATATGTTTGAATGTTGTGTACAATTTGTGAATTTTGATAAATATGACATAATCCGATGATCATTATGTTATGTGATTATTGAAAATGTCATGAGTATGTTTGTTGTAAATAAGTCATATGTTTTATGAGTATGTTTGTTGTAAATGAGTCATAGGTTTCAAATAGTTGAAACGAGGATACTTTATGAGTGTCATTTTTTGGGAGACATGGTTTGGTGTAATGTGGGGTGAAAGGCAGAGGCTGGGTGAGATTTAAGGTAGTTTAGAATAATGTCCTGTATTAAATATTTCACATGCCAAACTTGTTATTATGAGATACATACTTAGTATCACTAAAGTTAGGTAGTGAGTATAAAGAAAATTTATTAATATTTATCAAGATAATTTATTATTATTTATCAAGACTATTTGTTAATATTTTATTCAAAATTATATAAAATATTATCAAATGTATCACTGTTCCATCTCAAATTATAGAATAAAATTTTTGATTTCAACAAACTAATGAAAATAAAATAAGTATTAATATGCAATTAATTACTTTGTGCAATGTACATTTTTTTTTGTGTATTATATATATAAATTGTGACTTGTATTTATAATGTTTTGAAATACTGAAATTATCCTTGATATTTATAAATTATTATTTTTCATCTTTTTTCTTATTCATTTTTTCTTCTGCAATAAAAATATCTCCTATGATTTTTGTTATTTTTCTATAACATTATTTCTATATGAAATCGTGAATCTTAAATATTTTATAATTTTTCACCCTTATCTATTCACCACACATTTTATAATATACTGTCATTTTTTTTTCTCAAACAACTTAATCTTAGTTTTTTCTTAACATCCATAATTTGATAAAGTTACAATAAATAATATAAGAGAAGAAGGTAGAGAGAATCCACGGAGAGAAAAAAACAGAAAATAAAAATTTTATTTTATTAATTTAAAATTAAAGGGTCCTTTTAAAATAATAATATATATATATATTTTTTTTAATTTGACGATTGTACTGATATAGCGCGTGAGTCAATTAAGACGTGAGAGAGAAAAAAATGATTATTTAATAAATAAATTTAAAACTAAAAATAATAAAAGTATTATTGATATATTAAACATTTACAGTTTATATTCAAAGCAATTGTCTAGTTTTCAATTAAATTTTTTTTTTCAATCTTTTTATTGGATTTACTTTCAAGTTTTTCATGAGTATATTAATTTTATGTTTTGAACTAGCGCTGAAAAACCGTTGATTTTAAATGAATTGGGTTTACAAAATTAATTATACTTAAACAGATTTTGAAGTTATGCAATTTTTTTCAGATGTACCATTATAAAATAAGCAATAAAATCAGTAAAAGAAACTAATGCCACACAAAAAATATCTGAAATATTGTTTTAACACAAAATCAAATTCAGGTTTAAAATATATTTTTTATGCGAAACCAATATACAAAAATTTAATTAAAATTACATTAACTAATATTTTGACATGATTTGAAGAAACTATAATAAAACCAATTATGCATTAAGTGTAATACGCAATAACTTTTCCCCGCAATCTACTGATTATGCTTTTTAGAAAGACGAATGATGGACAAAAGGTTAAAAACTTATTTTTAAATGAAATTCATAGTTTTTTAATTTTAATTAGTTAAACTGTTAAATATTTTTTTTTCTATATATACCCATGGAAGGAGAGGTTATGCTCTTTTCTTAGGAAACACTGTATCAGTGTGTTAGGTTCACACTTCATAGCATACACTTGTAGCATAACCATTATATGTTGCTATATTATTCATGGTATAATTTTAATTTAAATTGATATAGTTTTTTTACTATTTTTGTACAAAGAACAAATTAAATTGTGTTGAGATTTATGGTTTAATTATTGATATTTTGTTTTTAAATCGTGACATTTACTTTTGAAATAGAAATAAAATCGGTAGATTGAAAACAATGTACACTTGAGAAGATGAAATATATACACAAGGATAAAATGAAAGTAATTTGGGATGATTTACAAAGATTATTTTTTTTTAATGATTTTAAGATTATGATGTAAAGTGCAGACAAATAAATAAGTAATAAAAATATCTAATTAAACTCTGAAGAAAATGAAACTATACTCTCTCGTGTATTTAACATACAGTATAGGTGTAAATTATGTAGTAATTTTGGCCTGAAATACTTTGTTTAAGCTATAAACAACTGTTTATTATTTCATATGAATTAGTTCAAGAGACACGTCTACACTAAGATATGTAGCTTACTGTTATTAAATTAAGTATTGCGTATGCATTTTATTTTTGTTTTCTAATATTTAAAAGGAAGATTTGTTTTATATGTTCGGTTTATTACGCAGAAAACGAATCTTAAAAAGTATATTTCTTCATGAATTTATTTTACTTTATGTTCAAATAAAATTGTTTTGATCAGGAATACAATCTAACTTTTCTGAATTGTGAAAAGAAAAATTAATGTTATGAATATCATATTACTTGTTTTAATGTGAAATTGTCTTTATTAGCTCATTTAGTAAAATTATATAAAGTTTTGAATTTCTTTTAGGATTTTATTGCTCTTTAGTAGTCTAAATATAATTTTTTTTATTTCTATTTTATGATAGGTCTTTCTCAAACACAACTATTATTCCTGTTACTTGAAACTCCAAACAGATTTTCAGTACTATTTTATTACTAAATTTTTCCAAGTTAATATTTGTTTCTCTATTTACATTCTCCTAAATCACCCTCGATTTCTCTTATTTTATTATTAATTTAATATTTAAGTAACTGAAAATATTTGAATAAGGTGCTTAGACTTATTCGCAACCGGAAGTGTTTAAGAAGAGATGTAGTTTGTAAGGAGTGCTTCTTCCTCAACCTCCAAAAAGGGCACCTCCAAAATTTAGAAAATTCTAAATCTGCACTTTAGTAAATTACCATATTATTTTTGATTTTGAGAAATGATAAAATAGTAAATGGAAGTGAGAGATCAAAGGTGAGATGATGATGGTGGTGCCAAGTTGTGGGTGGTAGTGTGAGTGGGAAGTTTGCGCCGGCGACGGCGGCGGAAGAGTGGAACAATGGCAGCGCAGCGGAGTAGCAGTTAAGTAACGTTACGAGGTGTTCAAATGTGTTGCGGAATGAGTGGTTCCGCAACAAAAACAGTTCCAAAACACTAAATATCTCCAAATACACTATAAATCTTACAATAGATGATACCTACCTCAAATGATTGTAAAATGCAGTGTTAATCGATGATTTTAGATTGAAATGGACACCCAAATCGTAGCTCGGAATCAGGGGGATGCACTGTACGCAGTGGACGAGTAACAAAGATGGAAGGAGAAGAATTTATAAGAATTAGAGTGTAAGGGCAAAATGATCTGCACAATACAAAATTAAGAGTATTTTTGTATGTTTTGCAAATTTTGGAGGTGTCCCAAATTGGAGGTGCAGGAAAGCACTCGTTTGTAAGTCCAGATTTCTTAGCCCATTCGGGCCTTTCTTATTCTTTTTACTAACAACACCAACACCTTCCTTAAGTTCGCACCATCTACCACTTTTGATTTATGAGAAATATAAGTATAAGTACTGTAATAAATATTTATGACTAGTTAAATAGATATTAGTCATTTTCTGAATTACAATTCTTATAATTTGACGGAAGTCATTCTTAGTGTAAAAGTGATAAAAGAACAGTTTTTTCACATACACTCTTAAATAAGAGTATATCCAGAACAGATTTTAGGATCTAAATCTATCTCAGAGTTGATTTGTTCTTTAAAAGAAAGAAGTAATTTTTGAATGTGTTTCTTTATAATTAATTGAAAAAAAAAATGAATTCAGTTTCTTTTAATAATGCGTATCCAAAGAGCATTATTGTCTGTTTATAAAAAAAAAAAAAACGAAGTCAATGCTTTAGTTTTTTACTTTTTTTTTTTTTTAAAAAAGGTTGGGATGT
>Ga0209489_100069_pt1 | contig 138754 bp, 73 predicted proteins | sample SiratrowhiteBW_FD_187527 | JGI IMG/M metagenome (GOLD analysis project Ga0209489, IMG submission 187527) | Root nodule microbial communities of legume samples collected from California, USA - Siratro white BW (SPAdes) (version 2) | ecosystem: Host-associated > Plants > Roots > Nodule | place...
AACTTTTTTTTTTTTTTTTTTTTTTTTTTGATTTTTTTTCATTTTATTTTTTTTTTTTTTTTTTTTTTTTTGAGATTTATGTTCATGTAATTCTCAGCAATTGCACTTTCTTTTCAGAAGCTGCAAAAGAGGAAGAAGCTGAAGATGATGATGATATGGATGACTTTCAAACTGATGATGAAGATGAAGATGGCAATGGTTCTGACAAGGAAATGGGAATTGATGCTGAGGACGGGGATGAAGCTGACAGTAGTAAATTTAGAAAGTTGGCTGAACAGGTTTGTGGATACCAAAACATAAATACCTTTGTTTGCCTGCATTACTTCTATAAAGGAATAATGAATTTGTGGTTTACATGTCTATTCGAGTGTTTCACCATTTGATTCTGAAACTTGATTAATTTTAAACAATGTTTATTATTTTTTGTTTTGCAAGTTATGAAACAAAAAATGGGAGCCGTTTATTGCTCAGTGGGTAAGAAATTTAGTTTTAAATGTGATTTATGTGAAGAGAAAATTAGAGCATTAAAAGTAAGATATTTTGATTTTTAGTCATTTAGCATATTAATTTTATAAATTGTTTTGTTGGCATATGCCATTGATTAGCATTAAAATAGATAGATACATTTGAGTGATTCAATGTAAATGTGAAATAATATAACTCACATTAATACTTTAACCACTGTCAGCTTCATTCTATAGCTGCTGGTGGTAATTCATAGGTGGTGGGTGATTGTGTTTGATTCCCTATCTATCACTTCTTGCATAAAGTGATATTCAGCCGATAGAGTATTTACTAAGTGGAAATGTTCACAAAATTGTTTTTTGACAATAAATAGAAGTTTATTTTATTGTATCTTTTGAATTTTTAATTCTTGTTGTCTTTCTACAATGTCACTCCAAAGACAAGGACATTCAGGCCCAACGATGAGGATGATGATGACTCAGATGATGACTTTAGTGATGATGAAGAGTTGCAGTCTGCAATTGATGACGTGGATCCTTTTGTTTTCTTTGTGGATACAATGAAAGGTATGCTGATACTACCCCTTAAGACATGTTAGAAGTTTCATCAATGTCTGACATAAATATATATAAATTTGGCTGTAGTGATGCAATCATCAGATCCGGTGGGATTTCAAAACCTTACCCAGACACTCGAGTTCTCTTATCAAGCTCTTGCAAATGGTGTTACACAGCATGCCGAGCTGAGAAGAGGGGAGATTGAGAAGGAAAAATTAGAGAAGTCATCAGCTATCACGGATTCTTAAGCTCTCGCGTGTGTATATTCTTGGTAAGCGAAGAAGATGGTTACGTATTTCTGTGAGGCATTTATTGGCTCAGTGGTCCTAGTTGGTCCTGTGAACTTTAAAGAGTTTTCAGGTTTGATATTGATAGGGTGAGTTTGGTGCTCCGAAGTTGTCGTTGACTTCAGAGGATGTGGATTCAGTAGTTTGGTGCTTCGCACTATCCAATGGGTGAGAGTGGCCATTCTCTTCATTGTCCGCCCCTTCATGTCTATATTTTGTTGGGTTGAAGGTTATGCTGTTTCCAATATATGGGAACCATTGTCTGTTCTTGGGTTAGCGCAGCAATGGCTTGATGCATGCGAGTTCTGTGGCGTTTCTCTCCTGTCACATAGACAGGTTGGCTTGGCTCTATTGGTAATTTTTGGTGGGGAATAGTTGATAATTCTTTGTATTTTTGTTACATTTTGGTCATATAAAATTGAGTCGAAAGTATAACAGTTTTGGGCTGTGCGAAGCTTTTCCACTGTGGCTTCCTGCACGTTGTAAAACAGTTATATCCATTCTTTATCAATATTTGTAATTTTTGGTGTACAAAGTTTTCAACTTAAAACTAGATCTTGGTGGCCCCTTTTTTTAGTTAAAAAAAAAGTAAAGTTTGGTTGAACTGAACATTGTAACTTAATTTCAGTGAAAAGTGAGTTTAATTTAACTTGATTTATTTTGGGATAGCTTTATTGTAAAGTACTTCTATAAAAATACGATGTTGCGGGAACGCATAGAACACAACCATAAATAAGAAGTCCTTACCAGCTTATTATAAAACAGATGTCTTACGAAAATGACCGTTTTATAGATTAGTGTTTAATAAACATTTTTAATGGTAGATGATAATATAAATAGAAATGTGTCAACGTGGGTGTCTGGATTACAAATGTTTCATAATTCAGTAGATAGATGTTTAAATAAACATATAAATGTAAATAACCATCGAGATCACAGGTGATAACCATCAGAATCTTTTTTTATCCCTGGTTGTTTGTCTCGGAGAATGTTAATACTAGATTTACAATTTATGGTACGAAGTGGACCGTTTTGATACCAAATTAAGAGTGCTTCTCTCTACATTTCCATGCTTTTCTTGTTGCGCTCTTTTAATTCCAAAAATATATTCTAAAATTTGTATTTTAAATTATATAATTTGAAATATAATTTTTTTATTCTATATTTTGGAATAAAAAAATTGGGCTTCAAAGTATAAGGTGAAAAGGATTAGGGTTAAGAAGATGAAGGAAATATTCTCTGTAGAAGTGCAAGAAGAAAAATATGGACTTCTAGGATAAAGCCGCTCCCAAATTAGAGAAATTTTGGATTGCATTAAGGAATTAATGCAGTTTTAGTTGTATAAACATGCTGTGTTTGTTTTCATTATCAACAGTGTCAACCGTTAAATAACTTATTTTCTTGAGTTTTAAATAACTCTGTGCACGTTTTTTATTATACTACTTTATTTGAATATGATATTAGGATATAGTAAATCTATCTATCTATCTATTATATACATGACACGTTATATTTTAATTATATATATATATATATATATATATATTTTATATAAAAGATAACTATTTTTATTATTTATTTTGTGACTTTGTTTATAATATTGAAAAACTGATTAACTATATGACTTATTATCTTGTATTGGAAGTTTCTTGTAATATAATACAGAAGCAAACATTTCTAACAATAATAGTATTTGGGTATCTTAAGTTTTAGCATATATTTATATACATATGTGTTGAAAAATGTTATGGTTTTACAATAATAACTTATAAGGAGACTAAATAAAAGTTGGTGTGCTTGAGCTTTCCTATGGTTACTAGATGATAATTTTCGCATGACTTAAATTAAAAAAATAATTAAGTAAATTCACATGCCTTAAGACAAAATATTATATTTTTGGGAGATTCTTCTAAATTCTTCTAGAACAACTCATTTATATTTTTTCAAATTTTAAAAAATCATATATAAGAAGCACAGTCCAAGAACGTTTTGGGCGCGTGTTAGAGAGAGATAAAAGGTGTTTGGATTCGAAGCGAAAAGAAGAGAAGCGCGAAGTGGAAGTGCAATATGGAGTTCGACGCTGATGATATCTTCAGAGATGACGACGACTACGATCAAAGCTCGCTCCTTGTAAACTACTTTCTCTCACTCTATTTTTCTTTTTTCCTTTCTTTCTGTTCTTTTCGAATATTCACTCAAGAAAAGAAAACCCTTTTATCAGGAAGATGAATCGACCAAAGAGTACGTGGTTTACCTGGTCGATGCTTCACCTAAAATGTTCAACACCATTTCCCCTGCGGTAACTTTTCTTCTCCTTTATTTTCACTCTCTTGCCCCTCATAAACTCACTATCCATGGTACTCCCAGCAAGACCAGCAGAAGCCTGAGACTCCATTCCACATTGCCATCTCTTGTATATCTCAAACACTAAAGACTCAAATCATTAGCAGATCCTACGACCAAGTTGCCGTATGCTTCTTCAATACTGTAAGTGTTTACTCACCATTTCTTGCATTTTCCGCTACACTGTAGAGTGGGGGAAAACCATAAGTAAGACAGCACCGTCATCAATCTTGGTTTTATTCTTGACGTGTGTGGTAGAAATTACAAAGTAGAAGACTAGGTTTCTGCCTTTCAGTTTTATAAATCTTAAACCCTAAAATTATCGGTTCTGCACTTCATTTAGAATTAAATTTTCACCTTGCTACCTCAGTAATATGTGATGGCAATAATCACACCCTTCATTGCGCATATTACTAAGGCAAAACTCTTATTCAGTGTATCTTGTTTTGCATTCTCTCCTATTTAATCCATTTGTTATTTCAGAGGGAGAAGAAGAATTTACAAGACTTAAACAGTGTTTTTGTATTTACTGTTCCTGAAAGAGAGTTTCTAGACAGGCCAACAGCAAGGCTCATAAAAGAATTTGACCAGTTGGAGGGTAAGTTTTTGGGCTTTCCAGTTGTGGTGGTGGATATAGAGAACCATTTTGGTGGACCTTATTTACCCTAAAATATCTTGTTGTCATCTCCTTTTCATAAGAGATGACATTGAACTTGGTGTTGTATTCTTGTTAAATTCGTTATTTTTTTGTCATATCAAGCACTGACGAGATGATTAAAGTTTTGGCTTGCTGACTAATTGGTTTTCAAACTTATGTTGCTTAAGTTTACTGCATGATGTTGTACAAACATGGGCAAAATATTGTTTACCTGGTGCAAATTTCCTTCTTTTGAAGTTTTGTTACCTCTGAAGCTGCCTGTTGCTGTTTCTTTTTTTGAAGCTGTAACTAGGGTTTCGAATGATTTTTGGATAATAGTGGTGTTGTTCTGGCTCTGATGACTGGCAGAGAAAATTGAAAAGAGGATGTGAAGTTGAACAAAAAAAGTAAAGCCATGAATTTAATTAAACCGGCGATTACATTGATTATGTCTGCTAACTCATAATACGGGCACATTATTAGCGTATAGGTTGTATCTTTTTCAATCGTTATGAATTTTATGTAATGGTTTTGTAAGTTTCTGAACTGTTATTGTCCATATGTAGTGTATGATGTGGAGTATTATACATTTAATAGGATTAATTTCTGATTCAGAATCTGTCTTGTTTTCTGTATTATGTACTTGATAATTCTGGGACTATTGTTTGTTTCAATCTTCTCTAGAATCATTTTCAAAACACATTGGAAGTCAGCATGGCATTGTGTCGGATACTCGAGAAAATTCTCTGTACAATGCTATCTGGGCAGCTCAGGCACTTCTTCGTAAAGGGTAATATATTGGTTATGGATACACACATTACTTACAGTTTTTCTATGTGATTATTGGTTACTGATAATGGGCAACATTTGTACCAGGTCAGCAAGGACCGTTGACAAACGCATACTTTTGTTCACAAATGATGATGATCCTTTCAGAAGTATCAAAGGGGCTTCAAAAGCAGATATGATAAGGATGACCCTGCAGAGAGCTAAAGTACCCATTAACATGCGCTTTTGTTTATAGCATAGATGGTAAAACCATAAGGTTTGAAGAATGTTAGTGGTTCATAATTACTTTTTTTGGTTTCTTAAGGATGCACAGGATCTTGGAATTTCTATTGAACTTCTTCCCTTGAGTTGCTCTGATGAAGTGTTCAAAGTATCTCAATTCTATGCTGTATGTCTACATATCTATGACATATATTTGTTATGCTACCCCCCACCCTCAAATTTCTTCTCTAAACTGTTCTTGATTATATAATTTTTCCATGCTTACTTGTCAATTGTATGCCTTTTAGGATTTGCTTGGGTTGGAAGGAGATGATTTAGTTGAATTTATCCCAGCTGCAAGAAACAAGTATGTCATCCTATTTATGATGTTCTGTGGCTTATTTCTCTCGTGTTATTGAAATTTGGCATTGTAGTTTTACTTGTATGCTTCTTAAACATTGAGTTTCAGGCACATAAATTGTTGCTTAGCTGGGGTAGTGAGCTTGAAATTTTCCTGTATTTTGTTCATATAAAGATTTTACTTTTCACAAGTTTATAAATTACAGAGATGTCGGCAAATGGTCCTAAGCATTTGCATTATTCTGGTTCTGAATTCTGATTTGTTTCGCAATGCATCTATGTTGGAGTTGGATTATTGTAATAACTTACGCTGACTATATAAAATAAGAAAGGTATCCTCTAATTTTAGACATTATTAAGAAGAGAATAAAAGGCCCTGTACATTCTTCTCAATTCAATTTAAGGTTACGGCTTAAGGTTTAGTCTTTAGGGGTGGGGGTAAGGGTAATTTAGGTTGAGTTTAGTTTTGGGAGGGTCCTGTCATTCAACATTATTGTGACTTATATATAAGTGAGGGGATATATTGTGATAGGATAGTAGTTGGTAATAGGAGCTTGGAGCACAGTTATGGGAACCATGACATTGGACTCAGCTTGAGGGGAGCACAACCAACTTGCAACCCATTACCATGTCCTCCTGACCCAGCACAAGCACATTTCTTCAGTAAATTATGGGTCCAACTGCATTGAAACAACTGAGAACAGTAGGGTAGGGAGGGACAAAGACAGGTGTTTTCTATATGGCCAACAGTTTGGACATTTACTCCAGTTTCTGGAATGACACTTGAGACTATGGTGGAAGGAAAAGAGACAGATGGCGAGAAGAATACAGGGGACAAAGTAGCAGAAAAACAGGAGGATGTAGAACTGTAGTTAATGGTGATGGAGCACCACCTCTTGGATTTAGTATTCAATGGGAGGCTTTACTCAGCCAAACACTCTGATTTTGTAAGGAGTAGTGGCAAAAAAGACTGTAGTAGTGATGGTTGACAGTGGACCGATTCCTAGCTGCACCTCAAATAACTTAGCGATGGTCCTGAAGATACTAGTGGAGGGGATTCCTGAATTTACAGTTAGATTGGATGATGGACATTAGAATAAGTCAAGTGGGCCTTGTAAGCAACTGGAGGGGATTGCAGTGGTTGAAGATTTTCACCTCTTTCCTTTGGTCAGTGCGGACACTGTATTGGGAATTTCTTGGCTGGTGAAATTGAGAGATATGAAGGTAAATTGGAAGGCTCTCTCTCAGAAATCACAATGACCTTTATCAGCACAGTAGGCATGACTGAAAGGGGTTCCTTCTTAAGATAGGAACTGGTATCTCCAAAAGCCTTAATAAAGCAACATGAAGTAATTCTCCAAGGGCCTTTGCTTATGCTGTATTTTGAATTTTATGGTGTGCATTCACTATCTCAGAAGAAGTTAGATCAGCCTTGTGACATGAATCAGCAACTGACATGACCGGGAAAAAAACAAGAATTCGAAGGGTCGCTAATGGGTGTTTGTGGTAGTATTTGAAGAGCCAAAGGGTCTGCCCCCTAGGAGATCTAGTGACCATTTGAGATCTAGTGACCATTTGATTCCCATTCAACCAGGTACTAGTCCTATCAATGTACAGCCATATAGGTATGCATACTCACGAAAGAAAGAAACTGGAAAGGTTGGTAGATGAGACACAGACATGCAGCAGAGAATGATCCGTCAGGAAAGTTACTAACCAGAAAAAAGAGACACGGCTGCTGGAGAACACTGTTGTAGGAGTATTTACATGCAGGCTTAAGTGCCCAACAATACCCATATATAGTAGCGAAAAAGATGATAGGATCTCACCTTAGGTAGTTTGAACATGTTTTTGGAAATAACTAGATAAGTTTTAGTAAGAAGAGTAAATCCCATCAGGCATGGCTTCAGGGTGGGTGTGGGTTTGATTATCGCCATCTCATCCCCATCCCTAAAGTAAAATTTTATCCGAGTATCCAATGGGTATGAAATTTTTGACCCATCCCTATCTCCAATGGGTAACGGGTATTTTTAAACCTCCATCCATACCTGCCTCCTTATTGTTACAGTTATTAATTAAATAATTTTTTACAAAAAATAAAAATCACATCAAAGGAAGATATTATCAAGAATTTAATATCAAAACGACACATTTTCTTTTCGTCAATATCATATATAAAGAAAGACACAATTATTGCATAAATATCAAAACAGAGTACCAAAGGGTTTACGTGATTCAACACTTGGAATTAAGAGTTAGATATTCTCATGTAAAGAAAAACAGTAAGTAAAGATATTAAAAAGGAGTAGAAATAATCAAATGTGTGCCCGATAAACTATTTGATTTAATGAAATTGAGGTTTGTGTTTGCTGAAATGCAATACACATTTGAATGAAACCATAGAAATGGAAAAATGTGTAATCAAGGTTGTGATAAGTAGGGATGGCAACGGGACGAGGCAGGTGCGGGTTTGACTATCCCATCCTCATCCCCATAGTAAAAATTCATTTCCATCCCCATCTGCAACGAGTATTAATTGTTTTTTCCTATCCCCATCCCCATTGGGGAACGGGTATACCTATACCCGCCCTCTTACTGTCCAACTATTAATTAAATAATTTTTTATAAAAAATAAAAATAAACTAAAGGAAATATGATATTATCAACTATTCATTATAAAAAAAAATACACATTTTTTTATTCTCCACTCTTAAATATCAAGAAAGAAATTATAATTGTATAAATATCAAATGAGAATATCAAATAGGATAAAGGTCAAATAATTATAGAGAAGAGTACAAATGATCAAATGTATGACTTAGAAGTAAATTAGGAAACTGAGAACTAAAAAAAAGTCAATATAAGTTTTTTAGGTTATCTAATAAATTAAATGAGTTTTAGTAATTTAAGATGGGGATAAGTATGAGGACAGGGATGGATGTGTGGATATGGTGGATATGTATATACCCATCCCTGTCCCCATACTCAATTTAAAAAATCGGTATTTCCCATATCCGTAATGCGGTGGATTTCCTGATAAAATCAGGTCAGGTTTGAACCATACCTGCGGAGACGAGTTCATTTGTCATCACTAGATAAGAGAGAAAGTACCTTGGGGATCCAACTGAACTTTATGGATATTAAGCAAGTTGAACAATTGAGAGAGAGAATGAAAAGTTGTGTAGCAAAGAAAGAAAAAAGGGTTATCCAAACGAAACAAAACTATGGACCAAAGATAAAAGTGCAGATAAGTTTTTTAGGATACCTAATAAACTACGGGGAGGATGGGAACGGCAATGGAGCATATATTTACATAACCATCCTCATCCCTGTACCCAATTTAAAATATCAGGTATTACCCATACCCATACACAGTCAATGCATGGATTTCTTGTCAAAATCGGGACAGTTTCAAACAATACCTGAGGCCCTAAGTTGATTTGCCATCCCTAGATCGCATGGAGGATAATCAAATAATTAGACTTAGATGTTGAAAAAACTGTAGGCTAAACCATTAAATTAAGAAAGTTTCAGGTGCAAATGATTTGTCATTTATTCTATAGGCGTGGTTTATTACTAGACATTATGGCGCTGATCTTGCATTAGGGATAATTGTATACGATTGGCATGTATTGGTATCTTTCTATAGTTTAGTTATATTTCCCCAATGAAAGAGGTGAAATTCATTAATGTGAACTACACATATCACAGTGGAAACAGGCTCCAAGTCTCAATTATTTAAAGGATGAAAATGTAGTATTGCTTGAAATCATTACTTCACTGAACTAAACAGCTCACGTTTTTGTAATATTTGTTTATATTTAATGAGATTATGATGTTGTGCAACTAGTAGTTAAAAATTGTACTAAAATTACAAGCTATGTTTATTTAAAGCACAATTCAATTTAAGTCTCAGTTTTTTTTTTCAATTTTGTGTATGAATTTCAGATTGGAGGATATGAAAGATCAGTTAAGGAAACGCATGTTTACCAAGCGCATCGTCAAAAGACTTAAATTCACAATAGTCAATGGGATATCCATAGAACTTAATTCTTATGCTTTAATTTGTCCCACTGTCCGCGGTAGGAATTTCACGTCACTTTCTAACTTACAAAAGCTATTATTTTGTATAATCCATTTTCTTTGTACAGTGTTTTTATTTTATTTTGCCCTGTGTAACCTCTGCAAAATTTTGCATTGGTCTCTTAAGTTTTTAACATGGAAATTTATACTATATGCATTATCAGCTTATAGAAGCTATTGTTTTTGCATATTTCATTTTCGTTGTTCTAGTGTTTTGTTATGGCCCGTGGGACCTGTGCAAAGTTTTCCATTGGTCACCTTTTAAGTGTTTTAACCTGGAAAGTTATAGCTTATACATATTGAGCTTATATTAAATTGAATGACACTCCTTGCTTTTGATGTGTAGGAGCTATCACATGGCTTGATTCTGTTACTAATCGTCCTTTGAAGGTGATTAATTTTATAATCTAAATTTGAAAATAGTCTATTTTCGATGGAATGGTATAATGATACAATTTAAATTTGAGAATGTACTCATCTTGTTCTTTTTTGTAGTAATGTCCCTTATTGAAACGGGACATAATCCATGTATCCATAACTATTGTATATAGATAGCCAAAAAAGATGAGTCTACTTTCTAAAATTTATTTGTAGAATATAATCATTACTTTGGAGAAAGAATTTGTTCAAACTTTTTTTATGGCTTCCTGGTAGTTTCATGAAAATCAAGCTACTGGAAAAAAATTGCTGCCTCATTTTTCCTGTTGTTAGTGTTCTGTAATGATGCTCTTTTTTGTTATATGATTTTATCTGTAGAATCACAATGCTCTTGTATTCTCATTGGTTATATTCTTTTAGTCTGACCATAATGCGGAGTGCTCTTAGAACTGTATATGACAATTGTAAACTGGTTTGATGGTGCAGTGTGAAAGGACTTTCATCTGTGCTGATACTGGTGCATTGGTGGAAGAACCTACTAGACGGTTTTTACCTTATAAAAAGTATGCATTTTATGCTTTTATCTGTATTTAATTTGAATGTTTGGACAATTTTCTTCATTTCAATCTTTTCTATTTAGATTTGATTTGACAAATAGTATTAACTGTACTATGTGAAAAATTGCTACATTGCTGTGAATCTACTTCTATGTAGACTAAAATTAAACTGGATTAAGGATTTTCCCTACCACCAAACCCTTCCTTGTGCCTGCCAAAACTAAGGTAGCTAGCTGTCACTGACAAATTGAAATTGGTGTTGGTTGACTGAATAAAAAGCTGTGTTTTTTTTTTTTTGCTTTTCTGTTTCCATTTTCAAATAACGTGTTAAATATTATCTTGCTTTGATTTTGTCTCATTTTTCGGATTTTTCAAAGAAACAATGAAAATAAGGTGGCATTTTCTGTAATGATAAGTGAAAAACATACCAATTGAAAATGAAAACAGAAAAGGCATCAAACATCACCCAGGTCTTCCTAAACCCAGCTGGTTGTGAAAAGTTGGTATTTTCCTCACATTTTCTGGAAATTATGTGCTCGTGGATGTTTTTGTTTCTAAACTGTTTCAACTTGAGACCTTATTTTAGAAAGATGAAAGTTTTTATAGTTTGAAAGGGTTGCAGACTTGCAGCTCTGAAAGGGGATTAGAATAACCAACCATAGTCCAACTGTGGGATATACAGTCTACCAAGTAACTCCGTAAATTTGTTGAAACTGGGTTGCTTTGTTGGACAGATTGACATGAAATTGCTAAATGCATGCCTGTATAAATTCTTCAAATTCCCTTAGTCTATTTCTTGAGGCCCTGTTGTTTAGTTTTCTATCTAATTATAATATTATTGATTTTTTTCAGCCAGAATATTACATTTTTGATGAAGCAACTATCCGAAATTAAAAGAGTTTCAACCGGACATCTTCATCTTTTAGGGTTCAAGCCACTGAGTTGCTTGAGAGATTATTACAACTTGAAGCCATCAACTTTCCTTTACCCTAGTGATGAGGTTACTGGTTTTGTCATATATGAGCTGTTGATGGCATCTTTAGTTATGGATAATGTTTGGTTTTAATTGCAACTTTTGTGCTCGGTGCTGATTTCTTATCAAATACTCTTAACGTTGTTTAATTTTGGTGAAATTGTGTGTTGACAGTGTTGAGATCTCCCCGTCTAATCTATATGCCAAATATAGTGTCAATCAGGATCCAATAGTTAATATTTTCTATTAAATGTTGATTATAATTTGTATATTTTAAATTGGAAATCCTTGTATTCATTAGATTACCTAATTATAGGAATTAGAATAACTGTGCCATTATTGCTATTGGTGGCTGTAAATATCTGTAATATTTATAGATGGTATAATGATCAATGAAAAAGGCAGAAAAACAGAAATTCTGGCATATAATCCTTATTTTATACAAGGTTTGGCTACTTTTCATATTCCTTACTCTCAGGTTTGGGTAGTTCACACCTTACTGGTTGTGAGGTTGAGCTTGACTTGAAGCCTGTATTTGTCTTGTTCTAGATGTCCAAATTATCAATTATGGGTGAGTTTAGATCACATCTTGTAGAGATATGATCAATGTAGTCCTTGTAAGGTTTAAGCAAGTTCTCACTTTTAAGACATTGGGCTTAAGGCTTATCGGCCTCACTAATTTGGTTTGTAAGGTAACAACTGCTCATGCTTTATAAGGATCTCATTGGTCATATCCCTATTTGATGTGTGATTTCAATAGAATCTTTCATTGGTGCATAGATGATGTGCATTCGTCATCTTGTCATCAGGAATCTTGTTTTGATGCAAATTGTGCTGATGACTGTTCTACCGATAAATTGCCCTCATGAAATGGGTGCTTACAGTGTCCCATTTACAAATCTAGTGGTCTATTGGTATTTTTGGAAATGCTGACCTGTATAATAGTTGCACCAAATGTATCTTACATGCTTCTCTAGTTTGTATCTTATCACATTTTCTATTTCACAGTATTCTTCTGTGATGCCTTTTACTTTGCAGGGTACAGACAGCAGCATGTGCATCTTCGTTGCCCTTCATAGGTCCATGATACAACTTAATCGGTATCCTTTATTCCTTGTCTTTAAGGGTGTTTGTTTTTTTTTCAAAAATTTCACTGTCAAATCCTTTATTCACGTCTACATCAACATTTTTATTTTTTGTTTTTAGCGATTATGAAAATTTAATATCTTAAATAATGTAGTCTGATTCAAATCAAATACGTTCCAATTGGATATCTGCATTTTCTTTTTCCTAAAAAGTTATTTGTTTATCAAATTAGAGTTTGAAGTGGTAGAATGTTGAATCAATTCTACGTCGAGAAATCTTTGCCATTTGTGGGGCAGTTGCATGATGTTAGTAGGAAAAGGGCAAGAGAGGAGTTTGTGAAAGCTGGAACTGAAATCAAGTTAGGTAGTGTCTGTATATACAAAAACAAGCGACAAATATTATAGATTAACAAAGCATCCTCATGTAAAACTACTGTGTTGCTATTACATGATTGACGTGGTAGTTTTTGTGGTTGCAATATGACTGATGTTAAATGGCTTGTATGTGCTAATACTTACCAATCAAAGTAATTATCTGATGTTTTTGTCAGTTTTGCTGTCGCTTTTAGTGGTAGTTCTTCTCGCCCTCAATTGGTTGCTCTCATTGCACAGGTACAATATGTTGAATGCTAGAAATTTGTCTTTATAATGAATGATTGCTTTCTTGACTTCAAAGCTGATGTGACGTCGTAGTTTGATGGCTTTGTCTCTCAACTTCTGAATAATTTTAGACCGCTACTTTGCTGTTAATTTAAAATTATACCTGTCCAATTTTAGAGTGTCGAAGTCCAATTGCTATAATTTAAAATGTGGTATGCTGGTCCTGGTTGCTTACCAACAAATGATGTAGCGATCTCCTTTATGAATAAAATTATAATCAATCTCAATTTGTTGTTTGTTCATGAAAAGCTTGATTAGAGACAATGTACAAGGCTGCTCAGTTATCACAAATAAGGCTTATGTATGAGGCATAGACTTAGAAAACCTAACCCAATCTCACAAAACCAGTTTGTAAGAGAACTGTCTGAGCTATAAGTTTTATTTGTCATATCTTTAATCATTGTGAGACTAAATCACCACCACCTTTAAGGCTGACAATTAAGGGCAGCCCTCAAAGAGGTCCCACCTGGGTTGGGCTAGGGATGATTGCCATCAAGGTGATTTTACAACATTCCCCCCATGCCCAGGCTACAGGCCTGTAGTGTGGCAAATGTAGTGTGGCAAATACATGTAATCTAATAATAATCTAGGAAGGACTGTAATACCATTTTAGAAGGCTTATTAACCCTATAAAATTCGCTTGTAATGTGAGAATTACCCAAGTTTTATAAGCTATATTTAAGCCAGATTTCTAGTTGGGACTAAATCACCATCCTTGAGGTTGCAATTAGACAACCTTAGAGAGGCCACAGATAAGGTGGGCTAGGGTTGATTGCAATTAAGACGACTTTCCAATACCTCTGCAAAATCGTGACACTTGGAGAAGTTGTTTCACTCACGAGTTCACATGTGATAAGGACCATGGTCTGGTAGTTTGCCTTTGCATTGGAACTCTCAAAAACATTTTGCTGTATACTCCTCCGTGGAATGAGATTACTTTTTTAAACCATGGTTGTCAGAAATAGATTGCTTGTCAGTTGGACAGTGGTCTTGATATGTCAATTGACTTGCCAACCAACCTGTAGTATCCCTAGGATCAAAATAGGACGTCCTGGTTAGGTAGAAGCTTCCATTTGGGTACATGAGAATCATTTGGTTCATTATCCAACATGCCGCCCTCCTAAATATTCAGAACATATGTGTCTCCCTTTGAGTGAGCTACCTCAATTCGAAGAAAATCTTTGTTGTTTGAGGCATTCAATGCCATCATGATCATCACTTGCAATCATTATGTTATCAGCATAAACAAATGAGTAATGCAGAGATCGGAAGAACATATATATAACAAAAAATGGTCTGCTTCACTTTGAATCATTCCAAAGTCCTGAATTAACACAATTTTAACCTGCATCTAAAAATTGTTGGAATCAATACAATCGAATCATAATCTCAACTATTGATTTAACGTGTTTGTATCAGATTCTTACGTCGTGTATGATTTTTAGGAAGAAGTTATTCAATCAGGTAATCAGATTGAGCCACCGGGAATGCACATGATTTATCTTCCATATTCTGATGACATCAGACTTGTTGAAGAGGTAGAAACTGCAATATTTGGCTTTGTTCAAACTTACAATGTCTAAAACAGTGAAAATTTTAAATACTAAATTATTGTCCTGGTGGATATGAATTTTACAGCGTTATTCAGATACAAGTGGGATGGTGACTAAGGCAAGCAGTGATCAAATAAAAAGGGCAGCTGATTTAATTAAGCGTGTTGACTTGAAAGATTTTTCTGTATGCCAATTGACCAACCCTGGTAAGCCTCTTCTCTCTTCCTCTAGCTTACTACCTCTCCTTGATGTTTGGCAATTCTGTATATACTCAAAGCTTCATTGGTTTTTATAGTAATTTTATTCTCTCATCTGCTGCATTGCGTCATTATCATTACTTAAACCTTAAATACAAACACTTACCTCGCCTGAATTACAGACAGTTTACTTCCAAGATATAGGATTAAGCATGTGGGTGATTTCTGTACGACTACAACGACTAAGTAGCTCTGTTACTCACGATTTTTCCAAATATAATATTCATTTGCGTGGAGAAATATTCTACTGATCTTGTATGTTCTGTAAATGTTACCGGAGTTTAAATATAAATGATGTATATATTGAGGAGTTTATTTCTGAACCTGATAAATTGCATCAAAAGCTTATTCACTTGGTGGGGTTGTTTCCCTTGATTGAATGAAGGCACCGTGCTATATCTTAAAACCAATTTTTTGGAAATATCAAGAACTTGTTCAATGAATCATAAAGTTGTTTTTGTTAATCTTTTTATCTCACCCGCTTTTCTTACATGGGCCTCTGTTGGTTTCTCCTTGATGACCAAACCATTTAGGCTAGATTCTCTCATCTTTTTTCTTAATATGCCTCTGAATCTCATATCCTTTTTAACCCATCCCATCTACCCCAACATTTTCATCTCTTCAACTCTGATAGATTACTTTTTCTGTTGAAAAGCATTGCATTTATACATTCCATTCCTTTAGCTTTACCCAATAATTTGACCTTTTTGTTGAAATTTTACTCAATGAAATCAATAAATTGTAGAAATATATTAATTTCATGATAACATTTTACTGTTTCATGCCTGTTCACTTATTTTGATTTTATTCCTTTATAGTGTATGATCATTACTTTTATTTACTATTCCCATTTGACAAAAAGAAAAGATATTATGATTGCTTTTGGTAACAAATAAGCTATTTTCATTTTCAGCCTTGCAAAGACACTATGCTGTACTTCAGGCATTGGCATTGGAAGAGGATGATATTCCGGAAATGAAAGATGAAACATTACCTGACGAGGAAGGCTTGGCCAAGTAAGCTCTAGTTACTCATAATAAATTGAGTATTTTGTTGAGTCTGAATTGCAGACTGTAAAATGTCCTGTTTGACCTTTGATCTCTTCATTGGAAAATATTTGCTGTTCAAGAGTTTAAGTATTAAATGATAATCCTGGTTGTGTTACCTGCAGACCAGGAGTGGTGAGGGCATTAGAAGAATTCAAAATCTCTGTATATGGGGATAACTATGATGAGGAGAATGAGCAGGGCGTTGGGAAGCCAAGTGAAGCCTCAAAGAAACGAAAGGCAAATACAGAGTTTGCAACAAAAGAGTGTGAACAATATGACTGGGGTGAGCTTGCTGATACTGGAAAGGTAATCCTTGCAAGTTATTTCATGCAGCGCTTATTAGCTTTTGGCTTAGTGATTCTTTTTCTTTTCTAGGTCTTTTACTGATAAAATGAAACGATTCCTTACATCAACCACCTTCTCACTAGTCCCTCTTCTCTCTCTCTCTCCTGTCCTTTCCTTCTTGCTCCCACTCTCTGTCTTCTCCAATTTATTATCCCTCTTGCCACTCCAACTGTCCTCGCCTCATCATCATTCATTTCCCCTGGTAGGTCTGGTCCTGGTCATGGGCTGGGATCTGTGATGGGCCTGTACTGGGCCTGGTCTGAGCTGGGTCTGGGTTCTGGTATGGGCCTGTGATCTGGGATGAGCCTGGGCTGGGTCTGAGCTTGGTCTGGTGTGGGCCTGGTGGGCTGGGATCTGGGATGGGCCTGTGCGGGTCTGGTCTTGGGTTTGGGATGGGCCTGTGCTGAGTCTGAGCTCTGGTCTGGGCTGGTCTTGGGTTTGTTCTGGGTCTGGGCTTGGTCTGGTCTGGGATCTGGGATGAGCCTGGGTTGGGTCTGGGCCTGTGTGCTGGGTCTGAGTTGGTCTGGTATGGGCCTGGACTCGGCCTGGTCTGCGATCTGGGATGAGCCTGTGCTGGATCTGGGCTAGGCCTGTGCTGATTCATCCACCAGGAAAATGTCCTCCGGATCCACGCGGTAGCGGCAGAGAGGACACGTGGAATGCGCGTGCAGCAGCCCTTCCTTCTGTCCTCCCAGCGCTCTGAATCTGAAAACTGTCCATGGAATTGACATATAAAATTGTTATGAATCAGCTAACATCTACATAATTATACCTTAGACAAAGACTTTATGTTAGTTAATAATGTTAGTTACACTTGAAATTTATGAGTTTATGTTAAAATTGCTGATATGGAATCATTTGATATTGTTTTGCAGTTAAAGGAATTGACAGTGGTGGAGTTGAAATATTATCTTACCGCACATAATCTTCCTGTTTCCGGAAAGAAGGAGGCTATAATCAGCCGAATATTAAGCCACATGGGAAAATGAGCAACCTGGATAACTATAAACATCATGATGTTCATTGTTTTGATGAAACAGAGATCTGATGAATATATGGAAATATTTATATATGGATAACACAAACATAAGACTCTTGCTCACATCATGTCTTCATTGTAATTACTTTTTCCGTACTGTTTATTTTCTTGCAAGTTTTATTCAACTTATGTCTTTAAACGTTTCGTGCAACAAATAAATAGAAAACATAAATTAAAATATATTTAAATTTTTTATAACTTGTTAATTATCATATCTAATATTAACTCAAATTTTTTAAAAAGTTTTTAAAAATATAAATATATAGGTTGAACACAGATTTTCACTAAATTAATTTTATTAAATTAGAATACAAGACTTTATTTGAAATTTCTTCGTTGACACATCCGTAAAAAGTGTAAAAAAAATACAATTAAATAAGATATAAAAGATGTTTCTTTTATTTGTAAATATTAGGAAGTGATCTATAAGGATGATATTTCATAACTTTCATTTTAATTTTAGTAACATCAAAGAAGTTTGTTCTTTGTTTAGGATTGCAATTTTTTAAAATATGTACTTTATATGTATCATATTTTATATATTTTCAAGATAAGATTTTACCGTATCATAGTCTATCAACTCCATCAATATAGTTATCACAAGAATTCATCGGTGCTCACCGAACAGTAAAACCTCAGATTAACACCGGCAGCTGATGCTTCCAACCTTAAAAGTTAAATTGAAGCAGGTAAAGAGAAAATCCAAACCATTATACCATTAGATCTCCTCACAAGATCATGTCAAAATATTTTAAAAAGAATGGTTCAGTTTTAAAAACAATTAAATAATGGATGCCAAAATTGTCTGACAATATAACCTGACATGTGACCCAATCAGCCTTTGTATATCAGCAACATTTTCTTTATCTTCACGAGTCACAAAGAAGATTTTTTCCTTTAATAAACAATAGCAGTATCAATGTCATATTTTAGATAATCGAACTTCAAAATCATTGATTGGATACTTAGGATTTGCCTGCCGCGCCCTAACACCAAGATGAGATGAGTGAGGCAGTTCTTCCTGAAGTACAACTTTTACTATGTTCCTCCCAGCAGCTGTTACCTGCCAGTGAACTTATAAATATTAATAGGTTTAATATTTCCATATGCTCTCAAATACAAACATATATATGTGTATACCTCTTTGTCACCATCAGCTTTGTTAACAACAAGGATAGGTCCTTCCACTGATGATGGTATTCAATCAGGAAAAATTCTTTCAACCTAGCTCAAAGAAACACAAACTGAATCTTCCTAGCTGGTTGAAATATTATCTTACAACACATAATCTTCCTGTTTCCAGAAAGGAGGCTATAATTAGCTGAATATTAGTCCACATAGGAAAATGAGCTAGGGGCCAAAGTTTTTATTAATGATTTTGCAACGTGGATAACTAGAACGTAAGAATCTTGGCCACATGATCTGCTAAAGTTAATGTTTTCATATATTATTGTTGACCCTATCTGCATAAAAGAGTGATCTGTACATGGGCACTAGGATATGTAGTAGCATAGTTTACCGGTAGAATACATAATCGTGTTAGACCTCCAACCTTAAAACGTTTTAGTTAAATTGCTAGCATTCCAATTAGGATTCATAACCCAATTAGCATCATTATACTGGCGATTACAAGGTGAAGTTTTCCTTCGCCCAATTTATAATAGCAGGGTGTTATACTTAATTTGCTCTAGACGCTGAGAGCTACATAGAACTACTGCTAAGTCTTACAGAATTGAAGGTAGAAATGGTCAGGCTTCTGTCTCAACTCTACTAACCAATGAAATAGTAATCGACAAGAAATTATTTTATTTCAAAAAAGGCTAGGGGCCCTAATATCGATAGTTTGGCTTTGGAAGGTGTTGGCTGTCTGGAGTGTGTAAATTAAAATATAAATAACAAGGTAAAATATAAATAACAGAAATAGCAAACAAGATTGTTATTCTTTTCATTTCTCTTGTTTCAAGCAACCCACTGGATAAACTGCTTAATATAATCTACTGGATATACAGATAGGGAAAAGACCTCCAGCTAACGGTAGTATCCCTTTATCCTGTACATGTAAAAATATAAGATAAATCATGTAACACATACACACACCCCTGAGGTTTAATAAAATTTTATCTATTTACATCACTACACCTCTCTATCCTTGTAACTGCATAAAAAAAATAAAGTGAGATGTGTTAATGGGTAGTATAGGCAACCTTATTTTTGTTATATAAATTGAGGGAGATTTATTTGGGGAGAGACCTAAATGAAATTTTGTTAAACCTCAGGATGTGAGTGTATTTCTGAAATTAGGGATGCAGCCTAAAAGAAGTGAGTGATGGTTGACATAAAAGATATATACTATTGGCACTTTTGTTGAGGTTCCACTCTGAGTAGTGGTGGTGACTGCTCAACCACATTTGATGGGTCTGTGTTGGAATTAAGGAAGAGGCATACTACAGAGCAATCGTCAACCTTAGAAGTAGGAAGCTTGGTTTTCCATGCCTCAACAGCCGCCTCAACCAGTATTCGAGCCGCTGAAGAGCGTGGAGAAGATGCCACAATGGACACAACTTGTTCGTTGGATAAAACATCCCATACCTAAAGAGATTTGAAAGTATGTACATGATAACACAATTATGCCAATGGTATGATACATGAAAAAAGGGAGTTAAGAGTTACCCCGTCCGTGGCTAACACAACAAATTGATCCCTGTGAGTTAGGCGGTGATAGGAGAAATCAGGAACAGAGATGACTCCAAAGTCCTTGAGACCAAAATCTCCGAAAGTCCTTGACATGGCAAGCCCAGGGGAGTTAACATTGGGCAGCCATACTCTAGAAATCCCTGGTTCATTTTTAAGGGCAAACACTCTCCCCTTACAAATCCTTATCCTCTCTGCTTCCCCTGATAGAGGATGAATAAAAAACAGTGTAAAGATTGGACGCCAAGAAAGACATTGGAGAGAGGGAGAGAGAGAAAGAGAGAGGTACTTGGAAGATCCGGCTTAAGGTCAGTGGTCAACTGAAGGGCCATAAGGGAACCATTACGGTCTTGGGTAGCCAATAGAGCTCTGGAGTCACCCACATTAGCAAGAACGAGGTCGTGGCCCTTAAAGGATGGATGAATGAATGAAAATTGAAGAAGGTGGTCGGAGATAATGGGATGGGATGCGATGTGATACTCACCTGCTTCAGCAAGATAACAGCCGTGGAGCCACTGGAAGAGCAATCGATCTGATCGTGGAGTCTGAGTTCTGTGTCCATCACCTTGCAAGCCCTCAGAAAAGATTGTCTCAGGGTGGCAATATTGGTTGGGGCAATGGTATCAGGTTGGAAGTCATGGATGGATTTGTTAAAGAAATTGCGATATCTGTAGGTGTTGTCAGGGTTTATGGAATTCCACTGAGCAATGAGCTTTAAAGGAAAGGAGTCCCTCAGTTTCTTTGAAACCAAATGGCCATAAGGTCCGTGCCCATCAAAAACACCGCAGAAAACGGCGCCCTCCGTCGAACAGAAGTTGTCCCAAAGAAGCATCGCGTCCTGGTTGATATCTCCCTGGCCTTGCTTGCTGAACAAGGATGCAACCTGCGACGAACCGTTCAAGAACAATCTCCCAGGAACTCTGTGGACTCGCATTTCAATTCTATAATCGGAGAATGTGATGGGACTCCATAACGTCTCTTCACATTCATCCATGGAAGGCAACGATGACGCCCCCGTGATCGAGAGGCACGATCCCATTCCCACAGATTCCGACACGACACAACACAACACACCACTTCTCTGACTGCCACAGACAACCTAATCGGAGGCACAGAAAGAACTCATTGCACCGTCAATCTTCATTTCTCGGATGCTCACTGTCTCTCTTACAATTATAACAATAATTGAATGAAGACAAAGAAGATAATCCAACGGTAAAACTACAATTGTTCGTTGCATAGTTTGTTATGGACAGTTTGTTAGTTAGTTGTACCTTCCTCCGATAATTCTTCTTCTTACTATTTTACTTTTTCAATATTATCTATTCGCAATCTTAATTATAATATTATTAATATATAATTTATGTTATAATTAAAATTCGTAATAATAACCAATCATAGATCAGGAAAGATATTAATCAAATATAACGAATAATTCACATAGATAAATACTTTTATTTATTCTCATCAATGTGAAAAATGTGAATCCCAAGTACCATTAAAAGAGAAAAATATTACACATGTTTAGCCAAAAGTGTAAGGATAACCCTAAATTCCTATTTTTCCAAAACGTATTCTAATTTATAAGAGGTGATGATATATCTTGTGAAACTCCTACAAATATTGTTTTGAAGAAAGTATTGAATTAGAAATATTCAATTTATAATATAAAAGTAGATCATTTTCTAGGGACGAAACTGCACAAACTTTAAATGATTTATAAAATTAGATCATTATTTATAATTATATTTACTCTAGGGATGATTGTGGAGTGTCTCTAATCTTATTCTATTCAATTATTTATAACTATTTTTGTTTAGTTAAATTTGTGTAACCTCTTATTGTTAATACTAAAGAATGACTCATAATTTTTTAAAAACATGAATACAAGGGCACGACAAAGATTTTCACGCAATTACATATTTTTTTTTATTTCTTAAATTTGAATACGAGACATTATTCCATACATTGGAATGAGAACAACTTATCCAATATCAAACCTTGGCCTTTTGTGGGGAACTAACTTTTTAGCTAGTATGATGTCACAAAAATGTCTTTGAAGAAATAAATCTACATATTTTACACCAGATACAATGGTAGGGGTGACTTCATATCCAACCATTTCCATGACGTACATACATGCAAGACAAGTGACGACAAAGCTGGGTGCCTGGTGCCTGGTGCCTGGTGCCTTGTACCACAGACAAGTATGTATGTGCTTTCTACATTGTATTGTATTGAATGTGCAGTGGAAGAGATTCCCAGCAGCACAGCACAAGGAAGCAGGGGATTTCTACTACAGGGGTTGGGGCCTTGTCTGTACGATAAAGATGTCTTTTCCAACAAGACATCCTTCCACATCCTGTGGGCAACCGAACTTTCTCTCCAGGAAAAACCCAACTGCACAAAGACGTTGACCAAGTTGTCTACGGAAATTCGAGTCCACAGTCAGTGGTTTCTTGCTGTAATCAACGGTCAAACGGATAACCTCCCCATCTGCAGGGCCTGCACCTCGTACCAGCAATTCCTCACTCAAGTTAGCAAAAGCTAGGGTTTGCACCTGCCCGTCAAATTTACCTGATGATAACCGCCATGGTGTACCACGGGTTCCAGAAGCCAGAGTTTCACCAAGGCCAGAAGCAATCTCAGCCTCCACAATATTATTATCCTGCTTTGTTGGGCTCACAGTATGCAGTACAAATGATAGATCCGGTGAAAGCATTTCTTGGATCAGAACTGCCATTGAAGCTTCCTTCTGAGCAACACCAGCAGCACGCCTGCTCAACACTGCTCTCCGAGTGTACAGTGAAGCCCATACCTTGCTAACGGCATTTGCAAAAACTGCTGGATTGGAAGGACTAACATTGGGTATTGATTCATAGAGTCCAGCTGCTGACATTCCAGCTAAGTCCTCAACGTTGGCACTGGATCGAACAATTAAATGTGCATTGCTTGGGAATATTTTCCCAATGCTTTCAATGATGTCTTTCGGTAGCTTGAGGGAAGAAATTAATTCCTGGAGTTGATGGCACAGATTATCAAGTTCACCACCCTCTAGTGTTGCTGTTTCTATCTTTTCCAGGATAGACCTGAATGCTTCGGTGGAGTTACTCCTCTCTAGTTCCAATTCCATCGATCCAAATGGTAAAACTGCCCCAGAAGGAACTCGAAACGAAGCAGGCACTCCCTGATCACTGTAAACTGTCATTCAAAAATCAGACTTCAGAAATATGATTTACCCAAAAAATAGTAGTTGTTAATCATTAAATTGTTAATTGGTCTATGGTTCTGATCGCCGGAATTAACATTGCATATAAATCTTCCAAAATCATCTTCTAAGTTCAACTTCAGCACTTCAATCTATTTGAATATAAGTACGTAAAGCAACGCCGTACGGAAAGGGAGAGAAATTCAGAGACATGAGATTTGCAGAAAAATGCAGCAGATATATTCAGTGACTAATGACAAGAAAAATATTTAGTTATACGTGCTTTTAAGTTAATATGCTTAAATTGGATGACATATTTCAAAATATGACAGACATGTGTATAAGATACGTCATGAATGGATAACAAAATTTAGTGCTAAAAGTATTATCAGGAGCGAGAAGGTGAGGGTGGGACATCCTTCAATACCCCATAAATTTAATCGCTTCAAACTGGAAATGTCCATTTTTGATAATTAAATACATTTTTTTATGAAGACTGGAATGTGCATTGTTTTAAGTATCAATTCTCAAATACATTTAGGTCAGAGGCTCTTTGAAGGGTACTTGAGAATTGATACTTAAAACAATGCACATCTTTATGCTAAGTCATGCACATCTGTATGCATACACATCAGTATTTCCCCACCCGCAATCATTGGATAAAAATATTAACCTTTTTTTATGAAGTATAAGAATTCATTTAGAGGAAAAGAGTAAAGAGTCAGACTAGAAAACATCCTTCCAGAATATGAGCGAAAAAAATATAACATCAATTTTCAGATGAACAAGAAGATTTAAAGCATTGTTTCAGTACAGTTCTCTAATGGTCTTAAGCTGACTAGATTAAAAACAAAATCTTAAGCTGGAAAATCTTTCGTTACGACTGTTACAAAACCAGAGAGGGCGTCATAAACAGGAAATTGTATCATTCCATAAGAAATATATCGTCAGAAAGATAAAATATGGCACTAGAGTTGAAGTTACTCATTGCAATATCGATGGTCAGACATAGTCATGCAACTCGTTACCTTTTTCCTTTATGATTGTTTGTGGTTCCAACATAGACAAACAACACAGTGATCTAATAGCAGTACTATTTTCAGTTAAACAATCTCACCTTTATCAGAAACTTCTGAAACTGATGATAAGAGACCACATGCAGCAGCCTTAGCACCTGATGTCTGTATCTCTGCATCAGAAAGCAAGATAACTCCGGCAGAAGAAGCACCCTTGATATGAAAAGAATAATTATTCATCAGAGGTGATTTTTAAAAGATTACTTAAGGGAATGGTAATTGAATAAATGCTAGGCTTATAATAATCATTTCCGTGAACAATAAGAGTTAGATTGATATGACATATCGTAATATAAACCAGGAGTGAGGTGATGCTTGCGAGTTGAGACAAGGCAAAGGTATACGGTAGTCTAACTAGTGATCAAGGGATTGAGGGGACAGTTTAGATGGAGGAAAAAGGAAGTGCAGCTATTGCACAATAAGTTGTAAGTGTTGCTTACAACAAGATACGTAGGTTGGTAACTGATCATTAGCTGTTAGATTCAAAGGACTATTTTCTCCCTATTAAAACTATTATCAAATTAACATTATGAAACAATTTTTGTCTTGTTCTAAAAAAACAGTTCCTTAAACTGTTTTAAAAGATAGTTTTTTATAAAAAAAAAAATATTGTCCGGTTTTTCAGAAGAGAATAAATAGTTTTTCCTAAAAAACCTTATCACTTTCACCAACTTGGAATTTATCTCTAAAATATCAACAAAGCCAAAAAAATTTAAGTGAATAAATTTCTCTACCTGATCAAAATTGGAGATTCTACCAGAAGAAAAAGAAGGAACTTCAACTCCAGAACCATAGTCATGAGAAGAACTTCTCATGGAAGAATTGTCATCAGTGTCTGTCGAAGAGGATAACTTCAGATTAACACCGGCAGTTGATGCTTCCAACCTGAAAAGTTAAATTGAAGCAGGAAAAGAGAAAATCGAAACCAATATACCATTAGATCTGCTCACAAAATCATGTCAAAATATTTAAAAAAACATGGTTCAGTTTAAAAAACAGTTAATAATGGATGCGAAAATTGTCTGACAATATAACCTAACCTCACATATGACCCAATCAGCCTTTGTATATCAGCAACTTTTTCTTCATCTTCACATGTGACAAAGACGACTTTTTCCTGTAATAAACAATAGCAGTATAAATGTCATATTCTAAATATTCAAACGTCAAAATCATTGATTGGATACTTCGAAAGAAGACGTGCCTGCCGTGCCCTAACACCAAGATGAGATAAGTGAGGCAGTTCTTGCTGAAGTATAACTCCTACTATGTTCCTCCCAGCAGCTGTTACCTGCCAGTGTAATGAACTTATAAATATTAATGTTTAATATTTTCATATACTCTCAAATACAAATATATATGTACATACCTCTTCGTCACCATCAGCTTTGTTAACTACAAGGATAATAGGTCCTTCCACTGACGATGGCAGTGAACCAGGAACAATTCTTTCAACCTAGCTCAAAGAAACACAAACTCATGTTAGTCAAGGTCGAGGATATCCCTACCCTTGTTAGTATCTATTTGGTTATTACTTTTTTTTCTTGTGTAGAGGGCTAAAGATTATTGTATTTCCCCAACTTGCAGACTTCTGTTTGATAATTGATAGTATGGAATTACTTATATTTCTCTCTCGTACTCAGAAGCACACTGTAAATATCATAATAAAATTATCCATGATATTTCTAAATGCAACTTGGAAGTGGTACCTGAACCAATTTTCCTGAAGCAGCTCCTGGAACAAGAACATCCCAACCTTGAGAACCAAGTGTACTTCTAACAGCTTTTAGAAGAAGCGTACATAGTTTTGAAACCTGGAAAATCACACTGAAAATATACAGTAGAAAAGTCAGATAATATGTATATTCATAATATACTTATGTTTGGTAAGGAAATCTGTAGTCCAGGAATAAACATGAAAAAAAATCACAGCTAGTGGTGAAAACGCTTTAGACTATGTTTCCTGAAATTTTCTCTGACTAAATTGCAAAGGATAATGTACCCAAAAGGGAAATATGAAGGACAACGCGTTAACATACCCAGCTCGAATCTCAGCTTCTGTATATGTCCTGACACTGTTTTCAGGTATTCCAAGAGCTTTACCCAGTATCTGTAACATTTTAAATGAGAAGTTTGTATATTTCAAGATATACGCACTTGAAATGAAGAGGAGCACAGCTGTGAAAACTAAACAGTACCAGTATCACGAGGCAATCAAATTTAACTTTGAAATGAAGGAAGAACTAGGATCAAATTTTCTACCTCTGAATTGAACTTCTCTCATTTTCTGATTAAAGGTAGTGTAATTATTATTTCAAAAAGGTTTGTAGGTCACACATCACAACTATTAAGGGTGTTATTAAGACTAACAAACTTAATTATATATTTCCAGTGTGCGGAATTTTTTAAATTTGTGTACTCCCTAGTCTTGGTTGCATCTTGGCTTCATTTTATGTCATATTTCTTTAATATCTTTTTGCAACTGGCATTGAAATTGCGGGCCTTTAAAATCATCATCATAATAATACTTTCTAACCTGGACTTTCTGAGGGAATATCTTAAGAAGTTCTTCAGTATATTCATCAGTTAGCCTCTTTGATCTATCAAGAGTAGCTTTCAGTCTCAATGTCCAAATTGTCTTGCCATCTTCATTTCCTGGAATAAACGGGAGTACATTTAAAATGAAAATTAGGCAGCATTGTGTACAGTGATTTTAAAAACAACAATAGAGAAAGGACCCAAGAAAAAGTTACCTTCACTTTCAGAAAGGCCTCTTTTACTCCAGGCAATGAGTTCATTTTCAATAGCACCACACTCTTCTGGTTTCCAACCAGATAACTTCAGCTGGTGGATTCCAATAACAAGGGCTCCAAGTGGATCATTCCACAAGTTTACATTTTTTGACTGCACGTTTGCGGCCAGCCAACTAGCACCTCCCACAACTTCAAGCTCGTTGAGATATCTATTCATATGTGTTTAGAAGTTAATGTGATACCAATAGAAAGGTCTTGTTATACAATCTAGAAGTAGCTTTAGGCAGGAAAAGTTCTATATGTCCATCAAACAAGTTCTACACAGTTCAATGATAGTATCCTTATCAAGTGGCTTGACTTCACTGCATCATTACTGTTATTTGAAAACAACATGAAAGTTATTTTTTCCCTTTTAAAGTATTAGATAATTTATATAATTCTTTACCTAACTTTGAGGTCTAATAAACATCTATCTTCACGCATTGAGTGTTATGCATCATATTCTAGTGTTGTCTACTACTGTCTAAGTAGTTAACAAGTACTCCATGCCTTGCGAAACATGTGTCCTTCATATATTTCATAAAAAGTCATTCAACTTCTGAGTATCTGACTATTGTACAAAGAGTAATTAGGAATAAGGTGGGGCAAAAACCTGCTTAAAAGAACAAATGAGTAATCCTCAAGCCCAATCTCACAGAGGCGCCACTGTACCTCCCAAAAAAATATGAGAATCAAAAGATGTTCCATCGTTCTTTATAAAGAAAATCAGATGCAGAGTCCGGCTAAATAATTGAATTAAACTAGTTTCACCTTTTGACGCATAGCTATTGCAGAATCTGGAGCATCGTTCCTGAGGCCACTTTCAAGACCCTTTACAATAGTTTCTCTCAGAACATTTAAAGATTCCATTGTTTTAAATAAAAGTTTAATTACGTCTTCTGTGGCAGCAGTTGATTCTGCTGCAGCATCCATATTCTGGAAAATTACAAAACATTGTCCCTCATCATTAGAAGTACTATCAGAACAACTATGACCACAATCACATGAATGGGATAAATACAACAGTACTTAACCCCCACCCCATGAAAAAGGGAAAGGAGAAAGAATTCTTATCCAAACTAGAGCTTGACAACCTCAAAATTTCAGCTTCATGATTCTTATGCTACATGTATTATTTGTTGAAAAATATTTCAACTAAAGAGAATGGAGAGAGGATAATGCATCATTGAAGAAAGTATTATCCTAAATCAATTCTTGTTATATAAATCCAAGTCTCCATTCTTGAAAATGTGAAAATAATGATCAGCATGAGGATATGGACTAAGAGGACTTTTGGAGGAAAAAATTCCAAATGTAAAATTCAATCTTAAAGTAAAATCACCATAATAGACTGGTCAGATTACTTCTGCATATAATCAATTTCAACTCCTAAATCTTATGATAAGAACCTTGAAAGAACCACACTATGAAAGTTAGGCATTATAGTCGGAGAGTCCAAGATCTTATCCCATACTTCCAATGGGGACTAGAGTACCATAACTTACTATTGGATCCTAACATCCCATCATGTTCCACAACCCAGGGCCTTTGATTCTCAGGCAAAAACTAAAATGTCAGTATCATTACACACACTGTTCATTTGCAGTTGAAATACATGGTGGAAAGCTTTAATGAAAGTTGATAGGACCCTAGTATCATTTATCAGAAAGTGGGGAAGAACTCCCCACTTTACAAAATTCAACACACAAATACAGCAGAATTCTGAGGGTGTGCACCTCCTGCCGATGCCCAAAGCCTCCTATTCCCTCACTAAATGACAAGATGCCCTTCCCTCGCACACACTTTTTCTTATTTGTATGAAAAATGACTTATTTTTGCAACTACTTCATTACATTTTTAGTTCTCCATCAATTGTGCAATTTTGTCCCTCAAAGTTTTCTCCTAATTAAAATCATATCCCTACATCCTAATTTCATCCAATATTTAAATCATTTCTTATGCTATTCATTGCTGTCATAAAAACAATAATTTACCCTCAAGCATTGTCAACATGACAATTGAGTTAATGCAGTTAGAGCTACATTTTAGGCTATTTAGGTCATGTGCAGGTTGTCTGCATCAACTAATTTTGTTAAATTTTGGATGAAATCAAAATGAAATGACCTGATTGTGAATGGGAGAAACCTCACTTATCACAATTGAAGCCCAAGAGACCAAAACCCAACAATTATGATACCAGAAAGACTACAAAATGCAATTAATCATTTCCGATTATCTCATCTCCCAACAAGCTAACTCACTAACAACTCATTATTCTACCATGAGTTAGCTGACATCTTATTCCATAATTAGTTTATTTCAGTGTCAAACATTGAGACCAAATCAAGAAATATAAATGCAAGAAAATCAGAAGAGGCAAATTTACCTTTTTGCACTCCAAGAATGAATTAAGTGCTGAAATGCCATATTCATCCATAGATTCACGAATTGATTCTAGCTGTTCAGCAAGACTGCATGCAACATGACAAAGCCATCCGTAAAAGCATCAAATTATGATTTTTCCAGTACTACTATAAGGCAAGTTTAAATGATTTGAATATATCCTTGAATTTTAGTATACTATGTTCACTCAATTGTAAAATCATGATTTTTCAGTCACTACTTAAACACAAGCCCAAATTATTTGAAAATATCCTTGGAATTTAGTATACTTAATAGTTGGCTCACCCCGCCCCCTCAAACTACTGCAGGATTCACAAGAGATGGTAAGCCTCGGACAAGAAGGTTTAGTCTTGTGACCTTGGTAGGAACAGCCTACAACGTAGAGTGTACATGTAGAGTGTCATACACTCTGCAGACTCTATAATGTAGGAGATTAATTCATTGAACCACCATTTTTGTTGGAGCCTCTACAGCAAGTTGCTTCCAACGGGATTAAACATGGACCTCTTAAAATAAGAAACTATTACATAGAGTTAATCAGTTGATTTTCTGACTTAAGGAAATATCTGACTACTTCAAAATAAAGATTTTGCTGTCAACAGTAAAAGTTCGTGCAGTTTCACGATCATTCTATTGGTTAACGGCCTAATTGTGTATTCAAATGATGGGGGAGTTTTCAAGAGAAAACTACATAATGTTTAAATTATAAAAAAAGAAATTGATGTGAAGAAGCCAAAACTTCTGCATATTCATGTCAAACCTGCCAGCATTGAAGAAGTCTTTGAGTTCTAGATGAAATATTTTGAATTCCTTCACAAACGGTTCACTGTATTCTCCAGGGTTTTTTGTGATTTTAGCAAGCATAGCTTCGGTAGCAACCAAATCTTCAGGCCCAGCATTTCGGTGAAGCTTGTTTTGTATTGTATGCTTAATTTGTAACTGGAAAAAAAACAATACAGATACAAGTTGACCTATTATTAGCATTGAACTGCAATGAGATTTCATACTTCATGTACCATGTGGAGAACAACCTTGAGGTCATGTGGGATGTCATTTCTATGAGCAATATCTCTAATTCGAGTAAGAGGTACAGATGCTGTGAATTCTGCCTTGAAAGATGGCAAACATGGATGAATCTTTCGGATAACTAGAACTTCCTGTATGTTAATGAAAATATGTTAAATGAAAGAAATAAGGCTTAAACTCTACTGCACAGCAAGATATAAAAAAGGTGATAAATGTAAAGGAACATTATATTAAATTTTCAAAAACACTTTTAAACAATAATTTCCAATTCTCGGACATTTAACATTGAATGAATGTCAGACATTTTAAAGGACATGACAGAACTAAGCAACTAATTTAAATCATGACAACTGTTGCAAATATTTAAAACAAAAAAGACAAGGAAAACTTTAAGAAGATTTGAAACTAATTGACTGCTTTTTGAACTATAATGCTATCTTCAAAAAATCTAAATAAGGCTTTGTTTGAATAAACTGAATGCTTTTAAGAGAAGAAAATAAGAAAAACGAAATAAATTTCTACAGAAGTTAAAATTAATTGAAGTACAAGTAAAGACAGATAATAAGATAGCTTATGCATAAATCAATTTGAACCTCTAGAAAAGTTTATATAACTTTTTTATCTCATTTTTTTCTCCTTATGTTTATCTTCAACAAGCCTTAAGGCCATTACACACAAACACATGTAAAATATACTGCCATGTAGAACTTATGACATAAATACCCACCCTCATATGAGTTTTGTGAAATATCAGTAACATCTATTACGCAATCAGGACCATATGATCCACTGTCAAAAGTAATAATAGATCACCTGTGGAGATATATCCTTCCGAGTAGTGTGCCGCTCTAGTTCACGAAATATAAGCCTTGAAATCTCAGCATGCCTGTTGGGGCGGTGGTGACCTCCATCTTCAAAACAAGATATTTGTCCCGTGTTTATCCACTGCCCAGATGATGTAAGAAGGGCTCAGAAGATGGTAAAAGAAGAGCATGGACGATTGAATGAAAAAGACAGAACAAGACCTTGAGATAGATAGCTGAGTATAAGAGAGCCTCCAATCGATCTTCCCCTTGCAGACTTTCAGCTATAATATCACGTACGATATCAAGCTTCAAAGTGAAAGTTATAGATAAAGTTAATATGCTGATTAAAAAGGAAAGGTACTGGTTTCTAAAGAAGGCATTGAAGGAAGGGATATATTATGAATTGAAGTACCTTTCTCCACCAATTCCTGGCGTTTTGGTCGCCTTGAACGAATTTGAGAGGCAAGCCATGAAGACCCGAAGTGTCCCATTTCCTCTGTGTTTCATGGGTTCGATGCTCGTTGGATCGCATGAAAGAAACAGGTTTACCTTGCCACTGACCTACAAAGGGACTTGGCTCTGCCTCTTCAGAAACAGTAGAAGTAGCAGCATCGTTTGGATTACCTTTCTCCTCCTGTAGTTGTACTTGCAGTTGTTCATCCAAAGGGTGCAGCTCCAAATTTTCTTGGGTTGCGTCCCATGTAGCGACGGTGGTAAAATGACCTGCCACGGGCAATTTCAAGCCTCTGTTTTGGCCGGCTTCCCAGACCATAGTTGAGTCCTTTTTGACAGTGACGAATTTAAACTCAATGTGGTCTGTCCCTTTAAATTCCAAGAGGCACACCCATCCATTTTCGGTCCAGTTCAAGGGAACATTGCGCTTCCATGATCCTAATTCCTTGGTGGATCCTCGGATGACAACGTGATCGCCAAATTGAACTTGGTGATCTAATCGAACTTGCAGACGAACTTTGCGGTCCATGGAGACGGAAGAAGGATTATTGTTTCCTTCTTCTTGTTCTTGGTCCCTGAAATTGATTGGAGTAGTGAGTTGGAAGGAGTAAGCAATAAAAATGAAGAATTAAAGAGAGAGAGAAAATGACCTAGTTTGGGTTTGAGGGGAGGAGAGAGCGGAGAGAGGCGGGGGAAATCGGAGATGGAGAGGGCGCAGAGGAGGGAGAGATGGAAGGAGGAATCTGAGATGGGTTTTGTAGGAGGAAGTGGGAGTGGAGGGATGGGCACATGCACAGAAGCATGGGCGGATGGTAGAGGCATACACACGCAGAGAATCCATTACGTAACACTAACTGTAACTTCTCTTCTTCTTCTTCTTCTTCTTCTTCGTCTTCTTCCTCCTTACTCAACCGCCAAAACAAATCATGGGGATGATATTTTGGAGTGTGAGCATTACACACGTGCCTCCGACATACTTTATTAATTTTTCTAAAATAGCATAATTTATTTAACGAATTTCCCTAAATATCCTTCCCAATCTACACATTCCCTTCCACGCTTCAAACACATCCTCTTATCAACAACACACACAGATAAAGCTCCCAAGAAGACAAGAGGCGATGGGGGCTACAGTTATTTAAAATCTTCAATATAAATATTCCTACCACAAAATATATGAATCATGTTTATGCTTCTAATACTAAATTAAATGAAGAAAAACTAGTATTATCCAAAATAAATCACATATAAAAAAAGTTTAAAAGAAGAAAATCAATAAGAAATGATACTAAATGAAAAATATCTATACTTCCAACATTTTCTAGGATGATAAAAATGGTTAAACTATCTACTTTTAACGATTACTAAAGAGAATAAATTAATAATTAATACAATTTATTTCAGTAAAGATGTTAAATGCTGAGATTTTTATTGTTTTAGCAAATACTATACAGAATTAATAGTAACGAATACTATTCAATAAGAATTTATAAATAAATTCTTTTGAATAAAAGTACTGTTAATTAAAATATTTTAATTAATACAATTAAGTCACGGTAGGTAGAAAATTTGAAGAAAAATAACAAAACTAATACCTTACTTTTATATATTAAGATAAAGATAACTATTAATAATGTTTTTTAATAGATCTTTTTAAGAGTGTTAGTGCATTAATAAAATTTATCCTAAAACCAAAAAATTAACAGGATTTTGGTTTTATTAGGCATTCAAGAGTAGAAAGTTGGTTTACAAGTTACTCTTCTTGCAGCGTTCCATTGACTGTCATGTCATGGCAATTCATGGCAAGCCTACTAAAGCGTGAGCACATCGGAAGTACTGTTCACTTTACTAACTTCACTCAAACTTTTACCGTTAACTTTATTACCTTCACTTAAACTTCATCTCCAATTCGAAAGTCTTTTCCATCATATATTTTCATAAATTTCGCTTTAATACAATATTCTTATAAAACTTATAATTTTATAATTTTTACTTATATTTTAACTTTAAAATTACTTATAATTTAAGATATTATTTAATACAAGACTCTTAAAAGACTGTCACATACTCCGACGGAATTTCTTTATAAATCTCAAATGGTGAACTTAAGACTCTGACTACGACGTGGTCAAATTACAATGCAAACACTTATTAAATAATAATTATTTTGAAAATCATTTTTCAGATAATTTCTGATTATTTAATAATATAAAAATTACGCAGATAATATATCAATATCAAATTCATACAACATTTCTCCTATATCATACTGAATTTTATTGAGATGTGCAAGATAAACAACAATAATTTCAACTAAAATTGATATTTTACATTAAACCAACGTTAAGACAAAGACTAAGTGACACAGATTAAAAAAAATTATTTAACATGGTGAAACTAGAGTGCAATACATAATTTACCCTAGATATATTGAAAAAATAAAAAGTTTTTGATACGTTTCTCACATAACCAGGTAGATTTTGTTCCCCCTAATGCTGTCCAATCATGTGTTCATAGTACATAAGCATAGCAAGTAAGGTTTCTACTACAACGTAGCCAACTGCATTGTTTAGTAACTAAGTAAACAACATTACAAATGAAAGTTAAACCTCACTCATCTTTGCAGAAGAAATGAGATTCAACCTGGCTTAGTATGGAAAATGCAAAAGAACATCACAGAAGCCAGACACACCATGGATACTAAAGCTAAAAAAGACAACGTTAAGGTTGCACAGCCTCCAAAAGTTTCTCATAAACTTGTCTAGCAGTCAAATCCTCAACCTGGAACAGTCGTCAAATGTGAAAATAATTACAAAGGGGCAATCTTATAAGAGGGAAACAGAAATAATTATGCCACTGGAATTAATATGATTATTCAGAATAGTATCGTTTGGAAAGAAGCCCAAATCCATATCAATGTGAATGCTTCACACGAAGGTATACTTGATAATGTAACTCACCACAAGAAGCTTTGATTTGTTATTCCATCCTCTCTGAAGAGTCATCTGACTCAATCTCAAACCCAAAACCTATGTAAAAATTGGGTAGCGGAAAGTTGTCAGTGCTACAGATGTCTTTGGCCAGAGGGAAAGATTAAACAAAGAGACAAAATAACAAAAGGGCCACCAAAAAGTCCAAAGAGTTCTATGAGGATCATTTATAGTGTAGGTACTGGGCAGCCTGGCTCTGATGAGCGAAGGCCATCTTTACAACCAGATCCCATGACCACAAAGTCACAAGGCAACAACCTTGATGTTGAGACAAAACTCACACCCGATAAAAAGAGAAACAAAGAGGGTTTAAATATACTTTTCCCATAAATTCCAAAAGTTCGTTGTTGGCCTCTCCACGGGCAGCAGGAGCAGCAACAGTGACTCGAACATCATCAGCATTTACTCCTGATACAGCAAAAACAATATAAATTTAATCCTCAAGATTCAACGGGATTTTATTAAGACATTATATGACATTCCTGAGTAAATGTAATGCAAGCATGCCATTATGTAGAATAAGTTACAACTCCATGTCACAATGTGGATGAAAAGGTGAGCATTTATTCTTAAATTTCTCATTTTTCCCCACCATTTTTTTCTACTTTTTGTTCCATTTTTATTTCCTCTTCTCAATTAAGGCCTCCAAAACATCACTGTTCCATATACATCCTGTTTCTTAATCCATCCATGACAATATGAGAGGGTAGCAGGCATAGAAATATGCAAGCACATGGGATTTTGATAAGAATTAAGGTTGTATTTGTAAGCACACATGTGGTGGGCATAAATTAGAAGTATTTGAAAGGAGAAACAATGTTGGCGTCACATTATTTGGAAGTGGGGATCCAATCCATGTTGAATAAGATAATGAATGAGACATTGGCATATGTAGTTCCAAAAGCGAGGGAAAAAAAAGTAAGACATGTGATTGAGGAAATGTTAAGGGTGGGGGAGCAATTGAATGTATAGAGAATATGTAGATGAAATTACTAGGGAAGAGAAAGGGTACTGGTGATTGCTGAACGTTGTGCACGATCTTCAACTTCTATAGCAACCTGAACAAGTCCTCCTTCAAGCTGGGATATACAGGGTGGAACGGGGGCATCCTGAAGAGAAGAGGGAGAGAGGAGTGAGAGAGAGAGAGAGAGTGGCGGTGAGTAAAAGAGGAGGAGATGTACCTGTGGGTTGGTTTCGGCAGCAACAGTGCTGAGGGCACCATCAAGGACGTAGATGAGAGAGGAAGAGTCGAAATCTTGGTCGGCACGATAACAAACGAAAAGACCACAGCCCATACAGTTCATGCGGAATTGTTTCTCCAATTTGCCCTCGCCTCTCTTTAAGAGAACTTTTCCGGCTTGGTGAACGTTGAATCGGGCGAGATGTTTGGTCTTGTCGAGTACATAAGCTTTGTCAGTTTTTCTTTTGGGCATTTTCTGCAATTGGGTATCTTCGCGTGGAAGAAAGAGGAGGTTGGGGTGAGAGAGATGAAATGGAGAAATTGATAAATTGAAAAATTGAGATTGGAAGGAACGAACCAGTGATGAGGACATGGGAAGCGCAGTGTTTGCAGTAATAAACAAAGAGATCGGAGTGAGGACCCTCCGGAGCCGCATCTTCGCTTGAGTAAGTGTGCGTTGTTCTCTTCGGCATCTCTCTCTTCCGGTAACCACCTCCACCACCACCACCACCACCCCCTTAGACTAATAATCAATTGGCTGGGCCTTTCCCACTAACTTTATTTGGGCACCCCGATTCAACCTTTTCCCTTCTTATTTATTAGGCCATTTCTCTCTGCACCGTGTCATGGTAAGAAGACCAAATTGCCCCTACTAACGTATATACATTTTAAACCTACATTTATCTGTTCTTCTCGCCTTCTTCTGCATTGTAGACAAACATTGTCACTACTCCTTCCTTGTTTATTTTAAACTCAACATTGGAACTCATTGCCATTATTAGGAACCACCTTGGTTATTTATAGTCTCATTCGATGTGATTGTTAAAAATATTTATATTTGGAATAAATTTGTATTTAGGGTTTAGGGTTTCACTTGGATTCCCTATGGGAAGATTTTGGATTACATAATAAGTTTTATTTTTCAAAATTTGTATACATTAAATTTCAAATTTAGAATTTTTTTTAAGATTACATAATTTATAATATATTTTTTGAAAATATAATAATTTCAGATTATACAATTCAAAATACAATTCTGAATTTAGAAACTCATTTCAGATTATATAATTTATAATTTATTTTATTTTAGAAAATATATTTCATATTACATCGTCTATAATATATATATTTTTTAAAAAGATACAATCTGAATTATGCAATTCACAATGTGCTTTTATTTTTTAAAAAATAACTTTATTAATTCTTTTTTAATTTATATAATATATGAATTATTTTAATATGCAAACTTATGATTATGACAAGAGGTTATGTCTCTTAAGATGACTATGGATAAAAATTTAGGTCGAAAATTTGTAAAGAGTTGATTTTTATCTATTTAAAAAACTGATACTGAGACATTAATATTTTTACCTTTTTATTGATAAGATATTAAATGATGTGTCATAACTCTGGATAATATGTCCACACCACTTCATATCTTTGTTAAATAAAAATATTATTTATTTTTTCTTTATGATTGTATGTAGACTATCAACTCAAAAATAAAGTTTTATTTAAATTGTTAATCGAAGTTGGGTATTTTATTGACATAAGTCAGATATTTTTCAACAAAAACCTGTTAAAAGATAAAATCTGAACGAAAACGTTAATTAAACTAATATTTATAGATATTGAGGTTTATTTAACAATTAACTTTTAAAACCAATTATATATATTCATTAGATATCAATTACTTAAACAAAATAACTAAATGGGTTATAAAATAAAGCTTGATTAACTTAATGTAAATTAAAAACCATGTATATAAGTGCATTGCGTGTGTAAGAAAACAAAATTAAAATACTGTTTAACCAAATATCAAATTCAATGAGTAAGTGTATTTTCTTATATATTTAATTTTATTTTCTTTTTAGGAAGTATATGGTTTTGAAAATAAAATAAAAATATGAATTTTCTTATTTCCAAGCTAAATTAATTTTATTTAGTATATTCCGAAAGATTTTTATAAATTACTTGTCATTAATTGTTATATAATGTAATTTTTAATAATTGATAGAAACTTTTAAGCACATATAATTTTTAGAATTATATTTTATTTAATAATAATTTATCAATGTATAAACTTCAATTTAAAAATATATATTATTATGATTATTAAATTCAATAAATATATCATATTTAGTAAATATGATAGTTAATATTATGTAATAAAATATTACTACATGTTTATATTTATATAAGTAATATATTAATAAAATTAATAAAGAAATATTATTCAAAGTTTAATAAAAAAATGTGAAAAAATATTTATATAAGTACTATATTGACAAAGAACGATATTCCATATAAAAAATATATCGTATTTTGGAATGTGATAAGCATTTTTTTTTTCAAAATTGACGGCGTTTTTTGACAAAAAAAAAAATACGGTACTACATGTGAAAAACAATTAGATAACCTTTTTTAGTCTAAATAACAAATATACTAAGTGTAATTAACTAAATTACATGGAGTACTTTAAAAAAAAATAGTGTTAAATATGAGAACATATTTATTTATTATGAAGAGTTTTATCAAACATATTAAATAGAAAGACCAAAATATATAATGGAATAATATTATGAAAAGATAATTCTGATTTTATTTAGTAATAAATAATTGAGAATATATGTAATGATAAGAATGAATTTTTATGATCAATTTTTTTTGTGATTGCTCCAATTTATAATTGTAATTGATACAGCGAGTGAATAGTTAATGAATAATTTTAGAATGGAATGCAATGTGAGACTAGCCAGCCAAACACAAAAGGTTGTGGGTTTGAAACAAACATAAAGATCCATAGAAATTAAGAACTGAGATACTCTGCACACATATCCTATAATGCTCTTCTACCAGTCCTTTCAATCTCCAATGCTTCTTTTGTCCTTGCATTGCACACCATATACATTATCTTTTATATTCATTTATACATGATTCACAATTTTATTTCAACCATAAATATTGTCTATGATTACTATTACTAAACGGAACATATACTTGTATACACTACTAAGAGGTAAGAGGTAGGCATGGAAGATGACTACCTCTCTTATTTACTTCTTCTCCCAAACGTACTCTTTGCGATATCATATCATATAACATTAATTCTTATCTTACAAATGATCCACCACGATACCTTTGTTCGTTTTCCTTTGTCTTTAGAGCTCCAACACCAAGTCTGCAGTATAATTAATTAACAATCTCAGTCATGATATATGTATATACATAAAAGGTTTGGTGCTTTGAGAATGTTGAAATTGATGATATTTGTAATTATATGCTTACAATCAGCATCTGTTTTGATCCAGTGCTCCTTATTGTCAGAAGAATCTTCACAGCCAAGAGCAAAGTGAAATGGATTGGGTTGAATCTTATAATATTGCCGCATAATGTTTTCCTTTGACAGTGCTCTTTTGGGTTCTTCCTCTCCATGCACCACCTCATTCATTGTTTTCTTCTTGTTCTCATTCTTTTGGTATTTATCACACTTCTGTGCACCCGTCCAACTTTCAGGGTGAACTTTTCTGTGAAACATATGCAGAATCTGCGACCCACAAGTAAATGTATGTATTATTTTTAGTGAGTCCTAAAAGGTGTTGCTTAAGAAAGTATACTGGAAAAAAATAGATAAGAAAAAATGGAAGAATGTGAAAGCGTACCTTATGCAGTTTTCTCTCAGCTGAAGCAGAATCAACAGGTTGGGCTGAGGAGGAGCTTCGGGAAGAAGTGTGAAGCATTCTTTTCTTGAGCTTTTTTTTCATGAGATGCATGGCAGATTTGTCTGCTTCCCTCTCACTTCTCTTGTTATCATCCTTATTTCCTCCAATGTTCTCCTCCGCCAGCTTGCTTCGCTGGAACAGCTCCCCGAGCGACGTCCTGTGCTCCTTCTGCTTTGCCACAGCCACAGTTGTGGTTTCTGACAACTCAATTGCCGATCCAAACAGATACCCCTTAAGTGGACAAACTGCACTTCCATTCCCATTTGGTTCTCCTCCACCTTCCAACAACGGCTTCCCGCTCAGCGTTATTATGCTTCCATGGCTGCTTCTCCCATTGCTCACATGGCTGTTTCTCCCACATGACGACTCATCATCCGCTCCCAGCACTTTCTCTAGCTCATCGTTTATCAGCTTCAGTTCGTTCTCAGTCACTTCATCTTCCTTTTCAGTTATGTTCTCCACAGATATGGCAAATGTTGGCGTTGTTGATGGATCACTAACAACTTGCTCCGAACCCAGAGTTCCAATTGCCAGGAACCCGTGGAACAGCTCGTACATGGCACCCGCTGAATCTTCCTCGTACTCATCGTCTTCCACACCAGCGAAAGATTTTCTTAGGTTCTGCTCTTTCTGACTTTGTTTCGCATGTTTGTAATTCCCAAAGCTTCCCTTGGGATTCGGATAGTTGTGTTCATCGTCACAAGTCCCTTAACACAAAACCAAATGTAATTAATGTACAAGTGAAAATTGTACCTGAATGATGCGACATATGAAACTTACCGATGACCAAGTCTTTGAAGGGTTCAGCGCTATTCTGGCGAAATTTTCTGTGCATCCACCCAAGTAACTGGATCAAAGAAATGCATGAAGTCGGTAATTATAGAAAAAGAAGAATATATATACATGCATCCTAATTAGTTTGATCTTTACTGACCTTCATCCTTTGATAGTGGTACTCAAATATTGCGGTTTGTTCGATGGAGTTGTGAGGAAAAGTGAGAGAAAGAAATGATGTATTTCATAAGATTGTGTATGTGGAGTGTGGAAGAGAGATAAAAAGAGAAAAACATAGAGATACTTACAAAGATTGTTTGTTATTCTGTGTCAACATTCAAGTAACCTCATGGGTAGTGGGGTCCTAAACAATGTTAATCCGATCATGTGGAAGGTGTACATGAATGAGAGGCTCATAATAATTCATATATCCATCAATGTTCGGTCATATATAAGTAAATTTCAGTTTCCGATTGAATTCTTGAGTCCAGCAGTGACCAAATGCCTCCCCTTTTCTGGTTTGGATTTAACAATACATGCATGCATGCACATGCATATCATATGTATATGTATCTGAGGTCTGGTGTGGCATGTTGTATATCAGCAGACCCATGCATTATTATTTAGGAATAACTGGTTGGTAGCAGATATATTAACACAAGTGATAATCTCCCACACAAGTTTTAACACTATCTGCCTAGCTCCATCTCCTTCTTCACCTTCAACTCGTTATACCCACTTACTTTAACTACCCAACATCAACCATACACAGTTACCAACTTCTCCGTTAAAACATCTACCATCATATTCATCATGTCCTTTTATTTCCATGTAATTTTATGACAACTTTTTAATTCAACAATTGCTTCGTATAATACTATACAAAATTATGCAAAAACATATTATTAAGTAATTTTAATTTTAATTTTTTTAAAGCAATTAAATTATGACTAAACATTTTTAGTGTTTTTTAAAGTTATATACATGTTTTTTTTATTTATACAAGTTATTTTATTTAAACTAATTGATGCGTATTAATCAATTTTAACTTTATTTGCTTTAAATTTTTTATTTTTTAACTTAAACTATTATTATATTATTTTTTTTTTTAAATATTTTAGTTATTTTAATTTTTTATATTTAATATTTTTTATTTAAATCATATAAAAGTAAAAAGAATTTAAAATAATAAAACATTATTAAAATTTATGAGACATTAGTTAAAGCAAATTTGATAGACTATAAAACACAAGTAGTTAAGGTATTTTATCAAGCATTTTTATGTTGATAAAATTAGTTTGTAAATTAATAAATAATGTATTAGTCTTATTAAACAGGTTTTATATATTATTACTCTTCCGTGTTAAATTGATTAATAATATGATTAGATACGATTCATTGGGAAAAACCTACTTGAATACACTTGTTAATATAATGAAATGAAGTTTGACACCATTGTTAATTTAATGTAACGTAATTAATGAATGTGGGTTATAGATATGGATGAAGAGCATATATATATATATATAATCGCCTTTTAATCTCTTCTTTATTCCACTCACGGACAAGATGGTCAACAATGAATTAATGACAGCAGATTTTTTTGCCGCATTGTTTGATGAGCCTGGAAATAATTTGATTTGACCCACATGCTTTGTTATTATAATTATTATTAATGACTACAAGAAGGTTACTGTTGTTGTAAGTTGGCATGCTTAAAAAATATATTTGTACCCAATGTGGGTTCATGCCCACATGTATGTTCTTAAAATATCCGAAGTCCCTATGAAAACAGAACTAAGATAAAAATCAAGGAAATAAAGTATTTATTTTTAAAATGCTTTGGGTTTTTTAATTTTAATTTTATTAAAGTTAAATTTTAAAAAGAACAATTTCAAACAAAATTTTGTAAATTTAAATAATCCTAACTGTAGAATATAGAAGAAAATTTCTCATAAAAATTCTCATTTTCTTAACCGTGACATGAATTAGAGTTCGGTTCAATCATGTCATTACGATAAAAAAAAAAATATTTATTAAAATTTACCATTAGACTTGTTAATATTTGGTTCAACAATTGTATTAAACGTCTATAGTTCAATCACCATGGATAAGACGTTTCGATGATAACATTTATGAAGTAAATTTTATTCTTTTCTTGATAGTGTCAATGAGAGACTGACAAAATGAGATAAATTTTAATGATTAAAATTTCAATAAAAAAGTTTCTTCTTAGATCTCACTCTTTTTTTTTTAGTTAATGTAGTTTTTTTTTTCTTTTTTTTACCAAATGTGACATTAGAACATAATAGATGAATCTATGATAGATTAGGTTTAGTGATATGTTCGATTTGTGCATGAGACATCTTAAAAGAAAACAAATTGAGACTTTTTTTTTAACTTTACTAAGTTTTTAAAATAATTTCTTAAAAAAAATAATTAACATAAGAGAAGTAATCTTTATCATATTATTGTATTTTGGATATGTACATGAAATAAATAAGTATTGAAATAATATTTGAAGTTTGGATTGAATTTAAAACTTGATTGAATGGTAGAATTTGAAGCGTATATAAATTGAACTTTAAATATTAAGTTTTAAAGAAAAGCTTTTAGGACTATACATTCATGGGAATCATGTAAAGATTCTATAATAAGGTATAATTTTAAATAAGAGAACTAAATCTAGTTATATTGAATCATGGTTTCAATTGAATGGATAATTTGCTTTTCAAATTTGTTCTTGAAACTTAAATTTTTGATTGGAAAAGTTCAAATTTGTTTTTCTCATAATATAGCTCTTTTTATACATTTTAAACTTGTTAATAGATATGGAAAGATTAATTTTAATTTTAGAAAGATCTTATATAGAATAATGTAAAATCATTGGTTTTGTATAATTTATTCTGATGAATTATATTTTGATATTTGAAAATCAATGTAAAAGTTAGGAGTTGTTTCAGACTTGTTTTGTTCAGTGAATTCGAATCGTCCATATAATTTTGATAATTATAAATTTGTTCTCTAAATCCCAACCAAATAGGGTAATTTTCTTAATAAATTTGCACACGAAGTTTATTCCACTTACCAAATGAATTATATTTTTAAATAGTATATCTGATTTAATTGTATAAATTTAGAATGAACTTAGAAGTTAATATATATGATTGAACATGCATGTGTGTATACACGTATATACATATTAAAAATGATATATTTGATTGAATTGATGTATAGCACATTGGATTTGATTTGTTTAAGTCACATACCTAAGACAGTATGCTGACTCATTTCGTGTATTGTATGTATTTAGTATATCTATCTATATTCTTATATTTAATAGAAATATTCTAACTTCACTTTCTAAATCTTACATAGATTAGTAATAAGCAGTTAAAATAAATATACATCTAAAACGAAACAAATGCATATGTTTAAATATTGAAAAACCTTAAATATATCTTCACTTATGAAATTGATGATTATATTATGAATAACAAAGATGTTCTTATAAAATACACTCAATGTGAATATTCTAAAAAATCTTAATAAATATTTCTTTAACTATAATATTTTTACTTATAACTATAATATATAGTTTTTTCTAATAAACAAAAGTTCGAAAGTTTTAAATTTATGACTCAATTATAATTTAATTTATAAATTATAATTTTTATTTGATAATTCACTTTTTATTTGTTATTTATCTAGAAATTTTAATTGTAATATATATATATATATATATATATATATATATATATATAATTTATTACTGAACGATAGATTAAGAGAAACAAATAATAAAAGATTTTATAAAAATCAGATATTTTCTTTAGTAGATTCAAAACTCATCCCTAAATCCGAGTGGAGCAATACATCTTAATTACCATTATACTAGACTAACTAATAATAAATTTACAAAATTATTAAGTTTAAACAAATCATTTTAAAGAAAGAGTGTTGATTATGTTCCCTTGAATCAAGCTTGATTAGAATCCAACCAGTCAACTTTACTGAATTCCAATTCAGTGGTTCGAGTTAGGCATTGTATCCAATGTTAATACTAATAATTATGATGCAGTTCATATGGTCCATCATTCAAAATATGGAGAGAAAAGTATAGTGAGCGATGAAAAGAAGATAGTAAAGAGGAAAATGATGGAGAAGAGAGAAATAAAATATAGAAGTAAAATAAGGATGATAAAAAACTTTCAAATTTTAATTTTTGTGTAGAATTTAAAATTATGAAGTGATTAAATATTTTTATTAATTTTACAATTTCAATTTATTTCTAAATATATTTTATCTAAACAAGATATCTCACTATCAAACGCTTTAATTTTGTTAAAAGTTGAATTATCAAATAAAATGTGTTTCCATTTATTTAAAGAAAAAACATTGCTAGCCTAAAAAGTGATTTAGGTGAAGTTTTAAAGAAAATATTGGATGAAAAAGGTGTGAAGAGAAAGTAAATGACGTATAGCATTTGAAGTTGCATGAATTGTGGTAACATTGTATTCAATTCTATGCAATTGTGATGTTTACATGTGATTGAAGTGTAGTGAAGGATGCGGGTGAGTTCAAACATATATGCCCTCAAATTCACAGAACAACATGTATGCATGTTAAAGACAACCACAACAAACATCTGCAACATTTACCTGCTAATTTCTTAACCTGCTGTGCCTATCAATCAACACTCATTTCATACCAAACATCATTAATTTCCACAATTTTTTTCCTTCCATGCTTGGTCAACACCACCTAACCTGTCATATATTTACTTTAACCTCCTTCACATAATTTTTTTTTTTATCATGTAATTTAAAAAATTTTCCATATATGAATATATCGTGCTTGGAAGGAAAACTTCAAAATAAAAATAAGCTATCTATTCAAACAACAGTTTTATTCAATAAGTTTTCGTCGATTAAAGTTGTATTTGTTATCACATTTTTTATTTTTAAAATTTTTAATGCCTCACTCTAACCCTCTATTATTACATTCACCTATGGATAAAATATCTATTTTTAAAATTGTGATAAAAAAATGTTTTCTAACATTTTAACATTTTTACCTAAACTATTACACGTTCTATCGATGGCATGCAGCTAAAGCATCAGGAGAGACATTTACCAACTGCATTCTTTCCTAATTCAATTGGGTAAATTCAGTTATCCCACCTTTATCTTCTTTCTTTTAAATTCTTCAAAAGGAATTCTATAAATGATTAATTTCAATGAGTAATTCAACATGTTTTTCAATTTACCTTGAAATAATCTTTTTCTTGTTCATGCATATTTCTCGAAACACAAGTATACCACCACATGCAACGTTCGTAATTCTAAAGATCGACAAAAAAGATTATAGTGAGTTAGATCATTAATATTCTTACACGCCATTTATTTCAAAATATGATATTGTATTTCCACAAATGACTCCCAAGGAATATTACTTGAACACATTCAAAAAAACCATTTGATTAAAATTTTATTATTCCCAATAATATTTTTTTTTTCTAAAGTGAAGATAATTAGAAATTATAATTAGGTTATAAACTAACTTCTCCAATTCCCATGAAAATATGACCTTTTTCACTTGCCCTTCACCATATATGCTATGTTTAATTTTTAATATTCTTTAAATGTTTTTTTTAATTCAAATGTTTAAAAAAATAAACATAAATTACAATTAATTGGAAAATAACCTCTTGCAGTATCATGAGAATTTTCCTCCCATCTAATAAAATAAGGAAATATTTTTTCAATAATAAATAATATCTAAAAATAATTATTTTTAAAAAATTATCGTACGATGGACAAAATATTTAAGTACTTCATTAATTAGAATGTCAAACTATACGTTAATAATATGATTGTCAAATTCGAATCATGCGAAAGACACGGAACCTAAATTCCTAAACTTACTTTCAAATTGTGTATTCTAAAAGAAAATTGTTTACGAAGAAATGATTTCCAAAAATCTAAACATTTATTTCAAATTAATGTAATCTTTTCATATAAACAGAACTTATGGATGGTGTAATATATAAGTGAGTATACTTTTTTAAGTTATAGGGTGGAAGAGTAAATTAGAGATTTTAATATCTATGGAGTGCAAATGAAAACACGGGGTGCAAAAAATATTCCCTGTAAGAGACAGATATATAGCTGGCAGATACTCGGGCTATGACCAACCAGGTGTGGCGTTTTCAAATTTAAAAATAATTCTAAAATGGCTTCACTTTTGTTTTGGGTGATTTAAAAGGAAAATAAATCAGAATCTAAGAGTCAAGTTATATTGTAATTGAAATATTTTTAAAAATTAAATCACGCATAATTTTGTTCAATAACATCAGTAAAAAATTGATTTTTTAGTTGATGCAAAAAAAAAATAAAATTATGAAATTTATTTTCATTCCCTAACTCGTTCATCCACACAAGTGGAGAAAGTATTTCATTCCTTCTCTTATATTTTTTATTCAAAAACACATGTTCTTCGCTTTATCTTTCTTTTATTTATCCTCTCTTTTTCTTTTCTTGCTAATTATTTTATATTTATTTCATTCTTAATCCAAAAGACAATATTATTACAATTTAAAGGAAGGATATATTCTGATAGAATTATGACATTCTTCAAGGGCCGATAAAAAGATCTAAATTCGATCAAGATAACACAAAAATTGCTCAGAAAAAGTCTACCATAATTCACTAGAAATGATATTAGATTTGATCGTGTATGTAATAGAAGACTCTAATTATTCTCTTGACATCCATTTCCTCATGGAATCTGCACTTTGGCTTAATACCATTCAAACAGGTATTAAATTTTCCAACTTGACAACACTTCAAACTGTAATTCTACCAGAATACAGGTGACTGCTAAAAGTTTGTCGGTTCAGTATGAAAAAAAAAAGGGTTATTGCAAAAATTTCCATAAAGCAGGAGTTTCTTCTCAATCTCAACAAGTTGATAGAAGGAAATGACCAACAAAATATACAAGAACCACCTCAAGCAATTGGAAGCTCACCACAGTCGCTGATAGTCACCTTTTTTCTAGGACGGTCACCCCTATCCGTCTCCTGGGATTCGATCAACCTAACAATGTCCATGCCTTCCAAAACTTGGCCAAATACAACATGTCTCTGGTCCAACCATGGTGTCTGCCAATTCGTCAAATCAATTGATTACATCAAAACCAGGGAACACAGACAATTCAAACTCAATTTACGAGATAAGTAGACATTAAGAGTTTTCTAATATTTCATCACATGTATCAATCAAATGTTAGGTTGTTGACAACATGTGGTTCTTTTAAGTATAATTTATGATCAATACTGTCAGGATCACTAGCTAAACTGCGAATAGCTCGATTTGGGGACCTTACAAATCTGCTCCCTAGCTGGATCATTAGTAAAATCCTATTCAGTGGGACTGTTGTAGTAGGATTGGAGTAAGATTGCCGGATCAGACTTCTTTCTGATCATGCGAGCTGGTTTTCCTGAATGCATTTTAACCTTTCTTTTATCCCTGAATCAGTTTGTTCACTCCCATTATCAGACCTAAGAACCTTACACAGCCCACCCCATTCTCTCTGTCTCTTGGCCACTCCCTCACATCTCTCTCAATCTCTAGGTTCTGATTTCTGAAGTTATTTGTTGCTGTGCATTCAGACTTGCTGCGACAGTGCCTACTGTCTATCCTGCACTCAGATCTCTATGTATCTAAAGTCTCAACTCTCTCTCTGCTGCAACCGTGGATATTAGTTGTGCTTCTACTGTATATAGTGAATTTGATGTTCAAATGCTTGAGAAAGTGGTGATGAGATTAATGAAGATGCAGCTGAGATGTGTTGTAGGATGATTTTCCAGCAAACCTTGTGTAATATCTATGTGATTACTTCGACTTGTTTTGGATGTTAGGGATTTAAGGTTATGAAATTTCAGTTTTCAGTCTGCTTTGATGTTGTCATTTATAGTTTTCTTTTTCATATTTTCTAAGTATATATCTACACACACATATATTAGTCTAAATGTATAACTTTACATTTTGGGAAGATCCTACGATCCTACATTTTATGGTCTTGCATCCCCCACTTGATCCTAAGTAGAATGGTAACCTTGACAACATGGATTATAATATATCTAAAATTGCTATTTTCTACATTTGGGGTTTTCACAGATGAAATCAATGATTTTCAACATAATTTCACAGAATAATATGCAAAGATTAGCAAATGATAATCACGGTGAAAACAAGGCTCATTTGAAATGCATACGCAAAAGTTGCCAATAAAGTTAGAAGTTGACACGAGTTGCAGAACAACCGTGTTTGTTTTGTAAAGGCAGGAATCTTAAAAGTTAAAACAGTCTTCGAGTTAGAAATGTAGCACAGTTGTTCATTGGAAGACAACATATGGCTCAAACTTATCTGTCTAGGTGCGGTGGCTAGGTGTTTCATTAGAAGAATATGGACAATGGGAAATATAGAAGATGAGGAATATACCTTGACAGTGCATATGAAAAACTGACTCCCATTTGTGTTGGGACCTGCGTTTGCCATACTAACAACTCCGGGTCCAGTATGAGACACTGGAGATATTGTAGATATGAGTATTATTAGTATATATTTGCAATACCAATAATATGCAGAGAGATGCTGGAATCTAAAATTAGAAGAGGTTGCAGTGGCATTTGTTTAATAATAAGAATAAGAAAAGGCTGGATAAAGAAAGGCAGGTGAAATTTTTGGTGTTTAGAAATTGAAAGCAGGAAAGGGAAATGAATGTGAGGTGGGAAGTAATGGAGTGAGATACCGACAATTAAAATTCTCATCTTTGAAAGTGCGGCCATATATACTTTTGCCTCCAGTTCCCTGAAACATATGATGGTTAGAAATAATTAGAATGGGAAAATGGGGAAGAGAAGATAGATAGAGATAGGGAGATAGATATATACATTTCCCTTGTCAAAATCGCCTCCTTGAATCATGAAATCCTTGATGACACGATGGAAGGTAGAGCCCTTATAGCCAAAGCCCTTCTCTCCGGTGCAGAGGGCGCGGAAGTTCTCCGCTGTTCGGGGAACATCGTCGCCGTACAGTCCAATCACAATCCTTCCCGCAAGCTTCCCAACTGGATTTCCGATACTGATGTCGAAGAATACTTTCTGAGTGACTTTCGCCTGAACACTTGCGTCCTCCCCCGAAGAAGAAGCACTCGCCCGAATGCTCGAACCCCTTCCAACTCCCCTTTCTCTCACACTCAATGTCAATCCATAACAACCGCTAAACCCAGACCTCCTAAGCTTGAGGTTATTAGGCTTAGGGTTAGGGAAGTGCAAAGCTTTGATTTCTCCAAAATTTGACTGACAAGTGAATCACATCACAAATCATAAATAATAATAATAATAGTAATAACAATTTTGGTATGAACTGAGAGCGAGAGTAGTGATTACCAGTCTGAATGTGGGAGTCGAAGATGCCAATGCAGCTGCCATGGATGGAGTCTGCCACTGCCACTGCCACTGCCACTCTAACAACATATATATTATTATCCACCTCAATTCTCAAACTCTACTCCCTCACCACACAAATTACTATCCTATCCCTCCACCCAAATTTACACATTTATCTCATTATAACAAATATCTCCAATATACTCTCTTCAAAAATATCATTTTTTAAAATTTATTTATAACTTTTAAAACTTTTATTTTAGTCCTGTTATTTCAAATATATATTTTTCATTTTTATATATATTATTTTTATTCCTTTTAGTTATCGTCGTTGATTTTTTTGAAATAAAATGATTAATAGCCTGTTCAATTGATAAATACATTTGTGAAGGTTTATTTTTATTCTTTTGGTAATTGTATCTTGAGATTTTGACAACCAATAGGTAGAATATAATTGAAAACTAAATAATATTCAAAGATCCAATCTTTCCCTTGACCATGACATTCATATGCATGCATGCGGCAGTGTCATATGCTCGCTATCATCATCCACACAATTAAGTTCATTGGATACTGTACTGTCTCTATAGTCTATGCATTATTTCCTGTATTGCATCAGGCGCTTATCATAGACAGTGTATATATACTTGAGAAACAACACTCAAATCATGTTCATTCTGCTTCGTAATGTTATGCCTGCCCTCTTCAGAAGTTCAACAGAAGCCCCTTTTGCCTTCAAAATAACGTCTTCCTGTCACCATGGACAATACAAATTAAACTTCATTAGTCACGATTAATGAAAAAAGACGAAACACATGGGCAGTTGAAATATAATTGATAAGTCTATATGATTTATTTTTTTTTTTTTGTACGATTTATCGTGTGTGCGCTTGCATGTGTCAAGTTCAAGAAGAAAGTAGGGGAAAAGTTACTAGTACGAGATACTCATCTCAAGGCATGCGAGTAGGGGATAGCGGAAGCCTTTCTTATGTTTTAACTTTTATTTTTTAAAAAAGAATTAAATAATTCTTTAAAGCATAAAAAAATCATGAGCAATTATACGTTAAAAATTAATAGATTTACAATAAATTAAATTTGGGTTTTATTTAATATAAAATGATATTTGTATATTTATCTATTTTTCGCTCACCCAAATAAATGGAGTTTTCAATTTTCATTTTTAACCAGTGAAACAACACATTTATTCTACTCTATTTATCTTTTTTTTTATTCTTTCTATTTTCTTTCTTCTTATTGCTGCTTCATTTCCTTTTCAAATAAAGTGTTAGTTCATTAACCTAATTATTATTATTGAATGGATTCTCGGTCTAATATAGAATTGATACACATTCTACATAAGAAAAATTATCCAATAAAATACCTCGTCCACGTGTATAATCTTCTTGTTCTTCATTATCCATGAGCCATTGCACATGACAGATACCACATTTTCTGATCGCATGCAATACACTATGCTGGAAATGCTGCATATTGTGTAGACAGTAAATGTACTAACTTGAAGAGGTCTTTGAATGGTGTGATAGTAAAGACAGCTGAATGCAGCCAGCCAAGATTAAAATTCAAAGGAACTTTCGCTGCATAGCCTCATAATGGTTTTAAGTAATGCATGATCATCACATAATTTCATAAGGGCACAAGATCATAATCTAGGATGTGCAGATAACAAACGAGAATAAATTCTATCCCACGACATCGCGATGAAACCATGAACAGTAGAATTATTTATTACTTTATCTTCATAAAAAAAAATGATTGCTTCTCATAAAACTAATCCGAAGACACCGGTCATCTAATAAAAAATAATTCATTAAAAGGTATGTTTAATTAACTTAAGTACCAAGTATGTAAAGGGTTCGTACCAGTCATGAATAGGAACCATAGGCCAAGAGGAAGGATTGACTACAACAATGTCCGCCTATTAAATGACAATCACAAACACTGTCAACTTCGGTCCCATGCAAGGAAATATTAAAAAGAGGAATGATATTAAACACTTAATAATTATCATTTTTTTTTTGTTTTCTTCTCTTAGCACATGATATCACATATAATTTCGAAATTTTTTCTCTTTTTCATTCTTTCACTAGAAGTCTGGGGTCTACAGGTATTATTTCTCTAGCAAATAATCTACGTTACCATCAACGGAAGATTTGGCATGTTAGACAAAGTTAGAAAGATAATGCAGAAGCATTGACATGTCAATATAACATTTGTCCAAATGAATGCAACAGGTTTCCCGCAATATTTTTATCTTTTCTTTCCTTACATAGTTTTTCTTTTTCACCTCAGGTCCATATGATATTTTCGAATTTCCTATTTATTTTCCTTGTTTGCTAGTTCGAAAAACAAAATGTCGTAATTATCAATAGATATAAAAAATGTCATGTTGCAATTGTGCTCTATGCAAATTAAAATATAACTAGGATCAAATACAATGAATTATCCCCACACCACAACTCTCTACTTTGAATTAAAATGTGTACACTATAAGCTGTGTCAAACAAAGAGAAATCCCGCATATAGTCCCAATTAACATGGGACGATTTCAACAAAAAAGAAAAAAAAGTAATCACAATAATTACAATTTACGAATGACGTTAACCAATACCAACCTTCTTCCCAACTTCAAGAGAACCTAGTTCATCATCCCACAATACCGACTTTGCACCATTAACTGTAACCATTCTAAGAATCGTTTCAGCGGGCAATGCAGTTGGATCTGTAGTTCCATTAGCATAAACTTCCCGTCCTTTATTAATTAGAGAAGCTAGGTACATTTCATCAACTGCAAATATAATTTAGAAATGAAAACATCAACCCAGTAAAAAGTTTTCCACGCGGCAAGAGACTCCCACCATTTCACGTTCAGGTGAGGGTTTGGTTTACATAATCTTAGATGAACCTATCCTGCCTTGGGAGGATAGGTTGCCTCTGTGGCCTATTTAATACTATATTGAAAATAAAAGTTCTTCACATAAGTAAATAAAAAATTTTAACAGAACAAGCTAAATTTGCATACATGGGCCAGCTACTAATGCCGAATTGTTGAATCTAGTGCAATTATAAAAACAAGTAAAAAATAATTCAAAAGTTTAGAGTTAAGATGAACCGATGCTCATGCGATTGTTTGATGGGGCCCCATCAGTTCCCAGGGATACACTAATGCCAGCATCAAGCATCTCCCTTACAGGTGCAAATCCAAGCATTCGCATTGCAGCAGCAGGACAATGCGACACTTTGACACCTGCTCTTGAAAGAAGAGATATCTGAAAAATGTTATGCAGGAATAATTACTGTTTATCACACTAGCTCGAGGATTGCTTACCATTCCAACAAACTTTTAAATGTTACGGAGGAAAGGAAAGTTCAATTCCAGATTCCCCTACGTTTGGACTCAAATCACATGTTTCTGCTTTCTGTCTCTTTTGTCTTTCCAATCAAAAAATAAGTCGGAATAAAATCCTTATAATGGGAAAGAGGCAGATGATGGAATATGTCTGCCTAAGTACAAAGAGGGATTTGGTTACGATCCAAAATCCATTTTATAGGGGAAAAAATATCTACAAGAGTCTCAATTTTATTGTGGGAAATCATTCTTTCAACTATCAGGTGGGAAGATATCCTGAGAAACCCAAAACACGTGGATTTGAACCCAGCCAGGTGGGACTGGGAGTTAGAAGGTGTCAAATAAGAAAGTACTTAGTTGGGGTGCATATCAAGAAATAAACAGTCATGGGTGTTTGCTTGCATATCAGCATCACCCAAAATTGAACTCACCACAAGTTAGACGATAATAGAAATTTAAGAACTAAATTAGGTTTTGTTGAAAGGGAATAATCATGTTTAAAGAGGCAAACATTTACCTCGTTGTTATCAATCCAAACTGAGTGAGCTGCTAGCAGATTGCTTTGAAGGAAATCTATCTTGTCCAAGTATGTAACAGTTCCGTGATCTACTTTGTGAACATCCCTGACCAGTTGGTTCTCAAACGGTATCTCTGCAACATGCTAACAGTTTTGCAAATTCAAGTAAATGTCAGGTGAGGACATTGTAGGATATGTATTGCGCTGGCTAGTTTAATACACCATTAGTTGAGTATGAATAAAAAATAAGTGGTAACGATTTAGAACTCCTCCCATTATTACATAGGCCACTTTGAATAGTCAAATTAATATTGCTGATGAAAAGAATCCCAACCCAACTCGATCAAAAGTTAAAGAATGAAGTTTTGGCTATGTTGTTCTTGTTTTTCTGCAAAAGGTCTGGTAGAAAAGAAAAGGAATGGGTACCATGTGAATTCCAGTTTTGAGTTGTGCTGCAGCATCTCTTGTTTGAATAAGCAGGCTAGGAGTAGAGTTCATGATTTGCCGTATCCCGAACCAGATTCTGATGCGGCCTTGGGCTGTGTTGTGGTACTTGTCATAATTGTCCTTTTGAGACTGCATATCAGAAGAAATCAAGAGTAAAGTAATTTGTGAAGTGAAATGGATTAGTTTGGGGTAGAGGAGAGAGACATTGTTAGAGGTATACTTTTCTCTGTTTTTGTAGTATCTAGTTTGTTTCTTTTTGGTTAATAGTTTCTGAACAGCTATGTGTTATTATTGCAGTTGAAATACAAAACCATCCATTATGCAGTATTCCTCTGTCCATATATATGAGCTTTAGTAAGCAGTTCACTCACTTTTTGTAATTTTCACTAAGTAATGAATCATATTACTTGTCAGTTCCAATATGGTATTCAGAGATAATCGATACTCTTTCTTAGCTTCTGCCAAATCTATCCTTTTCTATCGTATGTTTTCCATAGATCCTAACTTCTAATTCTGAACCATGCCAAACCCATTGTACCACGTTGTCCTCTCAATACTCACTCTATGCAGAGTCACTCTAAGTCTGCTATTGTTCAACCCAGGGTTATTCAATCTCTCCTTGTTGCCAATGTGGAACCAAAGAGTGTCAAAATTGCCTTACAGGATACAAAGTGGTTTGGTGCTATGCAAGATGAATTTCTAGCTCTTCAATGGAATAAGACGTGGTCTTTAGTTGTTCTTTCCCTTAACTTTCATACTATTGGCTGTAAATGGTGTTTTGTGTTAAGGAAAACCCAAATGGGACTGTTCATAAATATAAAGCTTGATTAGTTGCCATTTGCCCCAGTTACAATATGGTTTCAACTTTAATGAGACTTTATCTTCAATTATAAAACCTGTCTCCTTTTGCATTATTCTAATTCTTGTTGTTACTTACAAGTGGTCTTTGTTTCAGTTACATGTTGACCATGTCTTTCTTAATGAGTTTCTTGATGAAGAGGTTTACATGACCCAACCTCTAGGTTTTGAAAATAAAGATACTTCTTTGGTTTGTTGGCTTCAAAACTATCTTACTGCAATTTGGATTTAAAGACGGTAAGTGTGTTTGGTTTTAAAGACGTTGACTGACTTTTGTAATTTTGACTGAATAAGAATCATATTAGTTGTGAGTTTGAAGAGAGAGAGACCTGAATGCAATGATCCGTGGTTCGAGTGGCCCAGGATGGTGGCAAACCGTGGCCAGAGTCCATGGTGGACTGGGTCAAACAAGCTCGAAGACCCAGTAAGCTGACTGCTCTAGCCATTCCAGAAATATGTTGACCCCCAGCTTCAGCAAAACAAGTTACGCCGGAGTGAATGAGTTCGATCCCGCAAAGCAAAGTAGAGATGTAAGAATCGTATTCGGTCATGTTGGATTCGTAAGGCCAGATGCGGTGATGCAACCAGGTCATCAAGTCCACATCATCGGCTATGCCTCTCGCCAGTTGTTGAGAAGTATGCACGTGGGTGTTAATAAATCCTGTTCCTCCACTGCCTTAGATTATTTCAATTTTCATTTCATAGCAACATCAAACCACAAAAGAGAAAGAGAGAGCGAGAACCAGGGAGTAAGATATGGCCGGTGAAATCGAGAATGTGGTCGGCCACATGAGAAAATTGAGCAATAATTTCAGCAGATTGTCCAATAGCTTTGATTCTATCTCCTTCGATCACGATTCCCCCATCCCTAAACACTCGCTGCTCCACGTCCATCGTTATCACCATACCACCGTGCAGCACACTCACCACCTTCCTCTCTCCCTCTTTCTCCCTCTCCCTCTCCATCTCCATCTCCACCAACCCCTTTCTCCTCTCTTCGTTACTTTATTCTACAAAAATATACGGATAGTTTTTTTTTATTCTTTTCCTTCGAAAACATTGAATAAGTTGCGGCGGGTTATCTAAAACCTCACATGAAACACAGTTTTTTAATTTTTTAAAACAAATAATAATAATAATTTAAGGATTAAAATACAAATTATGTATAATATTTTGTAAATTAAATTAAAATTGGAATCTAATATAGTAAATAACACTTGTACATTGAAAAGGTTAAAAATAATATAATTTTTTCCCAAAAGTAAAATGGATTAAATTGTGAATGAGTATTAAAGTAAGAGGAAAAATAACGATTAACATTAGAGGAGAAGTAAAAATAGTGACCTATATTTTGAAGATTTATAATAACAAACTAAATAGTTTGAGTATTTACATATAGAGATTGTGGTAAAATGAAGAAAATGTAAGAATGTGGATGGGTTTAGGGTTCTTCACGTCCTCCTTCGAGGCATGGAGGCAGCATTACCAGCAAAGAAATCATCAATCAAAAGCTCAATGTCTTCGGGGTGGTACTTGAGATACCTGTCAATGTGTCTGGTTGATTCAAGATGTTGTTTGAATCTTCCGACGAAGGAGCGGTAAGCGGGGATGACCAAAGCGCAGACGGAAACCCTGAGTTCCGTCTGCAGTTGCTGGTCGCTGACCATCCAACAACGCTGGCATTTGTGTATCTCTTCAAACATCCGATTGAAGCATTTGAACCTTTCCTTCACAAGCTGTTTCGACACCTTGTTCCCACTCCCTTGCAGCCCCTCCGGTTTGAGGCACTGCAGCACCATACTCCACGTTTTCCTCTGATAACACTTGTGGTACAGCCTCAGACCTGACTGTCTCCTCCTGCACCAATTGTCACCCATCAATTTATGAAGCTCCTCACATCCTTTCACCTTCTGAACTACGTATCTCCCGTTGTTCATCAGAAAAAAATACCTCAGAGCATCGTCCTTGTACAACTCTGATTTCCTTTCCACATTTGCATCCAAAAGCTCCATTATCTTCATCAACTCAACTGCAAAACCCGAATTCTTCCGCTTCTCTACATCTTCCCCTTCATCCACCTCCATACATTTCTCATTTCTCCCTTCGCCCTGCTCAAACACTTCCTCCAACGTATCCTTGTACTCGCATGCATATTTTAGATAGTTCATAACATACCGAGTCAAGGGGTGCACTGCACCGTTTGGAACAGGAATCCTTTCGTTGTCGTTCTTGATCGAGTTCTTCAGATCACAAAACATGGCCACAATAGCCACTACTATCCTGTCCTTTGCGCTGTCTGTCTCATACGCCAGCTCCTTGGCGCCCGACTCCAGATAGGAACCCCCGACAGCATCTTCCCTCAGGGTCTCGTACATATCTAGAAATTTGAATAGTTTCTCTGTCGTCCATTTGGTTAGAACAGCACCTTGTGCAAAGTTGAGAAAATGGATGATGACTTGTCGTGCAAGATCGCAGAACAAGTTTTGAGATATAGAGGGATCATTGGGGAAGATGGATTCATAAAGCTTTCGTTCGGACTGGAAAAGCACGGTGGTGCAGTGCCAAACCACTTGATTCCACGTTGCAATTTCGGCTTCAAGCGATTCCCATGGCATTTTATACAAATCTTCCATTTTGGTGTTCCCGAATCCAAATGTTTGGAGCGTAGTTCTGAAAGCAGTCCGCCTGAAATTGGCAAAGGCCAAGTAGCACTCGATGTGGTAGCCGGCTGCGATCATGGCAGTGGCGATCTTGTTCAAAGTAGAAATCTTTTGGGGAGAGAAATGAAAAGGATCTTGGGCGTGATGATCCTGTTGGGGTGGCCTAGGGGAGTAGGTATCGGGAACGGCAGAGAGGTGGGAAGGAGAACCAAAGGAGAGGGATTTGATGGGTGGTTTAGATTTGGGGACCGGATGTAGAAGAAAAGAAAGGCGTTTCTCTAGCAGGGACATTGCTTTTTCTAGGACCAAGGCAATCTGGTCCAACTCCTGGGTGGAGGTAGAGAGGGTAGCGGAGGCAGTGGAGATGCGATCCACCACGTCTAGGAATTGTAAGAAGGATTTGTCCTCTTCTTCTGCCTCCTCATCCTCCCCAACAAACTTGATCCTCCCGCTGTTGTATCTATCCACCATACGCTCCAACTGTTTCGCCAGCGCAGGGACCCCCTCTGCACGACCAACATCTTCCACCTCCTTCTTTCTTGATGACATCTCTATCGCCTCTTCACATTAATCTTCAATCATCCCCAGATTCCAGGTCATACCATGAACCAACTAATTCATCTTTCTTCATTATTTTCTCCATTTCCCTGCAACCAAACCACTTAGCTAGGTTCTCCATCTCATCTCCTAATCTAACTTTCTGTTCTATAATTCTCTTTCCTTTTACTTTCTACCTATTTTGGTGGAGCTGCCTCGCTCGCCCCGTCTTCAACGCTCACCCAAATGGCATTCCGTTCTTTCTGCTTCTCTCTGTCCAATCTATTCTTTTCTCTTCTATATCTTTCCCTCATTTCTCTCTCAACACTTTCACTTTTTTATTTTACTACATACCTTACTCTCATCTTTTACATTTGTTTATGTCAAAGTAAATCAAATTCCAATCGATGGAAGCATTAAAATAACAGAATTATAATTATTATTTGAGATGTTTAACTAACCAACGCAATTAAAATATAGGAAATTAGAATTGAATATTTAAAACACCTAAAGATACAATCAAAGCTAGTTTTTAGGAAAATAATAATTCTCTAATGATAAAATATAGGATATTTCTGCTTTTACTATTGAATTTGGTAAGTATTTATGACTTGTCCGCACTTTTCTTATTATTCCATTATTTTTGTTTTTTGTATAAAGGTATTTAATATATTGGATCCAACCCAACCCAATTAAATCCAAAGGAAGGCCACTGGGTGTTTCTTCTGGCAGTGGCGGAGTGGGAGGTCCTAGACAAAGTGTGAAAGTGGAACCACTAACTTAACTTGTACGCGCATAACCAAACGACCCAACTCTCTTCTTCTTCTTCTTCTTCTTCTTCTTCTTCCAACCACTTTGTTACGCAAATTTATTCTTTCTTCCTTCCTTCCAACCATACCATCTGTTTAGTTTTAGTTTTGTTTTGTTTAGGATTGGATTGGATTGGGAGATGAGGCTTTGACTGATTGGTTGATTGACGGCGTCTGCGTGTGGCAAAAGAGGAAACTAGAATGGGTTGCTTTTCTTGTTTCGATTCGAGGGAAGACGAGAAGCTGAATCCCAATCCTCACCAGGAAAACCATCACCATCTTCATCATCATCACGATCATGATCTTAATCCCCCTATCCCCTCTCGTATTTCCAGACTGCCCTCTGCCTCTGGTTAGTTCTTTTTTCTTTTTTATACAAAATATTCTCATTTAATTATCTGTATTCAGCTCTAATCCTACTCTGCTTGATCTGATCTATCCAACCAGATTGAAATCAGATCCCCTATTAATCTATGCTACCTTCCTCGTCCCATCCCATCCCATCACATCACGCATCATTTTCTGTATATCCTAATATCTGATTGAATTCAAGTATTCGGCATCATCTCACTCACAGACACAGCTCTTTCTGCTTAATATACTTTTACTTAATTTGCTTTGTGTAGCAGGAGCAGACATGCTACGCTCATCAAGTAATGGCAATGCTAATAATGGTGACTCCAAAAGGGAATTGGCTGCTCTCAAGGACGGACCTGCTGGACACATTGCCGCTCAAACTTTCACATTCCGTGAGCTGGCAGCCGCAACCAAAAATTTCAGGCCCCAATCCTTTTTGGGGGAAGGTGGTTTCGGAAGGGTCTACAAGGGCTGCCTTGAAACCACTGGTCAGGTAATTCTTTCTTTCTGTTAATTCTCTACGCACCTCCTTATATTCACTACATACGTCGCCTTTTGACTTCTCACATTTCTTCCTTTACCTCTACAGGCTGTGGCTGTTAAACAGTTAGACAGAAACGGTCTTCAGGGCAACCGGGAATTCCTCGTGGAGGTTCTCATGCTCAGTCTTCTACACCACCCTAATCTTGTCAATCTCATTGGATACTGTGCGGATGGGGACCAACGCCTCTTAGTTTATGAGTTTATGCCATTGGGGTCATTGGAAGACCACCTTCATGGTATTCTTCTTTTCTACTCCTCCCAATTCAATCATTACAATTTCTTTTTTTAATTTTACTTCCATATTTGATAATTAGTATTCTCTTTTAGAAATATCCTGATCACCAAGATCATTGGTTAATACTTTTCAAAACTATGAAGGTCTCATTAGTATCTGTGCTGTCTTTATGCAGTAGTACTAATACATGGTAGGATAGGATTATATCTATGGTTTAGGATTTCTTACCAAATACGTACGCACGCATGTTACATAGTCTAACATCTGTACTGAAATTATGCTTTACTTATATATGTTGTAATACAGAAAGGTATAATTTAATGCTTTCAAGCGAATATCTGTACTGAAATTAAACCCTGTAGTAGTCTGTGTATTCTAGGACATATACTTGGCTTTTCTATCTCACAATCTCATTTCTCGTTGCAAGGTAACCTTATATAAGTTCTTGTGCATTTGTCCTCTACAGTGTGTGTTTGATTTTCCTGCATACTTACTTAAAAAGAGAATTTCCCTTTCGGTGGTTTGAACTACCCACATCTTTTTGGCTAGAGCTTATTATGGTCATAAAGAATTGTCTGTAGAGTGTTGCCCTTTCCCAGGAACACCGATGCTGCTATGATCATCATATTATGTGCTTTTGGTTATTATTTTCCATGCTTTGCCTCTATAAAGTATATGGTTGTAGCTGTTAAGAATTCCTGATTTTTCCATTTCACTGTCGTGAAAGTTTCATCTGTCTCGAGGAAGTATGATCTTGATTTGAGCAAGCAGCTTGCTCAATAAATCATCTGCAGCACTGATCGAGATCATTTTTTGTGCTTATGGAGCCAGGCTTTTTGATAGAGAAAATAATAAATATCCGCTCAGTCTGAAAAAAAATTAAGAGAGCCTAATTCTTCCTCCACAATTATGTGAAAACAAAAACAAAATTAAAATTAAATAAAACTTTTGACCAACAAGTCATTTGTCCGAATGTTATTGGACTTGGTCCGTTAAACAATCAAGTTTTGTGAATGTAAAAAACGTGTTTGGGAGGGGAGATTCCAGCAAAAATAGCCAGTCAAGTTCCCCAACAAAAATTAGTCTCCAGCCACCAGGTTTCCCGATGGAAATTTGTCATCGGTGAAACCTGAGACAAATTCCTATTATTATTCAAATTATTATTCTTAGGCTGGGTCTCTGACGGCCCTGATTAATACTAATTTTTTGTTCAGAGTCAAGTTTGGCCTGGATGCCTCTTAGGAATGTCTACAACAAGTATACTATATATGTTTTATTGTTCTACTTTAGGATTTGGAATTGACACTGGGTCTGACAACGAATTGACAATTTAGGATTTGGAACCTAAACATTAGCTTTATTCTAAGTTGAAAGACAATAATATAAAGGAGAGGTCACTATTTAATATTCATTATGGTCTCAAATTGCGAGACATTATAGAATAGCAGACTTTGTGTCTAAATGACTAATGAAACTTCCACGCTATAAATTTAACGAGAAGGATGGAGGAAAGCATCTTCTACACATTCAAGGTGCTGCTTTGGCCCCACCAAGAGAGACATAGATGAAAGAATTAAGTTGTCACACTAAAGTTTATTTTTCACCATGAACCATAGACATGCTATGAGTTGGCTCTGGCTGTTCAAATCTGAAGCCTTTTGTAATAAAGCCAAATCATCTTGGTGTTTAGACTATCTTTCCATGTTATTGCTAGCTATGGAAAAGGAATGTGATACATTTGATGATGTGATAACCATTCTATAGTCTCCTAGAAAAGTTTCCATTTTGCCTTGTCATAATCTTGTATGACTTCTGATGATTGATTAGCTTCTTCAAACTTTGGTTAGAGTGGAGAATAAATGGCTTGTCTTTTACATTACTGCTTTCTTAGACATAGTGTAGTTATGTTGATTTAAATGTAACCGTTATTTATGGACCTGAATGCAGATCTTCCCCCGGATAAGGAACCATTGGATTGGAACACCAGGATGAAAATAGCTGCTGGGGCAGCAAAAGGATTGGAATACCTACACGACAAAGCAAATCCTCCGGTCATTTATAGAGATTTCAAATCGTCTAATATATTACTTGACGAAGGTTATCACCCAAAGCTTTCGGACTTTGGTCTTGCAAAGCTCGGTCCAGTTGGTGACAAATCACACGTTTCCACCCGTGTCATGGGAACTTATGGCTACTGTGCCCCAGAATATGCTATGACTGGACAGCTGACTGTGAAGTCTGATGTATATAGTTTTGGGGTAGTCTTCTTGGAGCTGATTACTGGGCGTAAAGCCATTGACAGCACCCGACCCCATGGAGAACAAAACCTTGTCACATGGGTAGTCGTCCAATCTTTCCTTGTTTTTATTAGTTTCGCTTGCATTGCCTTAACTTATGCATACTTAACAACAGTAGGGTGGTAATGTAATGATGATTTTATATATATGTTGTATCAGGCACGTCCACTGTTCAATGACCGCAGGAAGTTTCCGAAGTTAGCAGATCCAGAGCTGCAGGGACGGTATCCCATGCGGGGTCTTTACCAAGCTCTAGCTGTGGCATCAATGTGCATTCAAGAACAGGCAGCAGCACGTCCTCTCATTGGGGATGTGGTGACAGCCCTTTCTTTTCTAGCCAACCAAGCATATGACCATAAGGGAGGTGGTGATGATAAAAGGAACAGAGATGATCAAGGTGGAAGAATGTTGAAAAATGACCAAGGTGGAGGATCTGGAAGGAGATGGGATTTGGAAGGGTGCGAGAAAGATGAGTCCCCACGTGAAACTGCAAGGATGTTAAACAACAGGGATCTTGATAGAGAACGTGCAGTGGCTGAAGCCAAGATGTGGGGAGAGAATTGGAGAGAGAAAAGACGACAAAGTGCCCAGGGCAGTTTTGATGGTTCTAACGCCTAGTCTCTCTCCATTGTAAAATTCACATCACCCTCTGTGTCTAGGCTAAGCTGCTGCGAGCGTCCATGCCCGTACCCACGCAATGCCAGGCACTGAAAGGCCATTCAGCGGCTTCTACTGCGTTTAGAATATGTTTTCCGGCCAAAATCTTTTCTAAATCACCCTTCCATGCACTTAGTTTTCTTTATGTATCTTTCATTTACCTCCTGCACTCGAACATATTGGAGTTGGACTTGGAGAGTGTACATTATTTGCTACAAGTAGGAGGTTAAGGTTATGAGCACCCTCGCCTTTTGACAATGCTGTGACTGTTATTGCTGAAGTAAACACACAAAGAAAGAAAAAAAGTTAGAATTTCAATGTAATGAAATGTGTAAAACACAGAAAAGAGACCAAAATATTCTGAATGCACTTTCTTAGCTCCAACGCATAAAGAAAGTAAATTATAGTCGATTACACATTAGGTATAATGGATTATGTAATATAAATAACAATTAAATATTTAAAAATATATTATGTTACGTACTAAAATAATTAATGAAATAAAATAAATATTTTCTTGATATATATTTTATATTATAAAAATAAATAATTAAAATAATAAATAAAACTCATTAAGTTATTTTTTTGATTATTTATTTTAATATATTTTTATTTTGAAATATAATTTTTTTATTGAAGTTTTATAATAATTTTTTATTTTAAATTAAAAAATCTTAACTCTAATTTTTATTTTCAAACTAAGTTATTTTAAAAATTTATTTTATAAATTGCTTTTTAAGTATATTAATATACAACAATTTTTATTCTATTATACATACGAATATATTTCAAAATTTTCATTTACTTTTTATTTAATTTCATTAATATATATAATTTCGCTTTTCACTTTCTTTCTATTTCTTTCTTCGCTCTTCGGCTGTCTCTTCAATGCAAACAAATCAGATATTTTTTTTTTGTCCTGCAGATCCCAACGTCACCAATAAACTTTTATAAGACTAAAATGCAATTTTATTCAATTTTTGAAATTTTATTTAAAATGGGATATGAGTATGAGTTTTAGATGATCTATTTCTTCAATAGCTAACATTTTTATTAATTTAAAAAAAAAATTGTCTATACCTAATTGATTAGATCAAAACAAATTTCATTATTGATTGATTGGTTGGATCTATATTTGAAAAAAAAAATTACACAAATCTATCTCTACTCAATAGAAAAATGTTTTTATTTATTTGGGTAAAGGGTTTGGTAAAAAAAATTTAACTTGTAAACAATTATATTCTTGTTGAAAGTTTCCCTTTCAAGTTTTCATAAGTGTTATTCTAAATAAGTGGTATAAAGATAAATTTCTGTGATTTATATTTAGATACAACAAAAGAATCTAAAATAAATTGTAACAACTTAAAAAAAATTGGATTAAGATTTGAAAGAACTAAAAACACCAATTACCATACAACAACACGTTAGGTATTTCATTCCAACATAATTCACAAGAGTTGAAAAACAAAGAGAGGATTATAGAGAATAAAAATACTCCTATATTGCACATGTAGTGAAATACTATTGCTTAAAATGAAGAATGGTTGCATAAAGAGTGAAGAAATATGGTACATGAAGGACTTGGATGTACTTCATATTGAAATGATAAATTTTTGTATTTAGTCTCCCCTCTGGTTTTTCTTCTATAGGGAAGAAAATTAGAAGTGAGATAATTATATTTTATCCCGTTTGTTAAAAGTGATACAGGTATTTACCTATAATTGTTTTGAATGAATTTCTAGATTAGCAAATATCATCTCATATAATTTAATAAATAAATTGGATAAGATAAAAGCATAAAAGAGTGAGTATGGTAGGGGATAGAGTTAGTAGGGAAAGAATGGAAGAGAAATACAAATACCCAAGCCTGGAAATTGTGGAGAAGACCCCAAAATCGGGTGTTCGGTATGTTATATTGAATCGTCCATCACGACGGAACGCTCTCTCCCATGATTTCTTCACCCACTTCCCGAGGGCCCTCTCTGCCCTCGATCACGACCCCGACGTCAACGTCATCGTCTTGTCAGCCGCTGGCAACCACTTCTGCTCCGGCATCGACCTCTCCATTTTGGGATCAACCGCTTCCAATTCGTCTTCCGGCGAGGCCCTCCGCCGACAGATCATGGCTATGCAAGATGCCGTGACGGCTTTGGAACGGTGCCGGAAGCCGGTGATTGCGAGTATCCACGGAGCGTGCATCGGTGGTGGAATTGACATCGTGACTGCGTGTGACATAAGGATGTGCACGAAGGAGGCGTTATTTTCGGTGAAAGAAGTGGATTTGGCTCTGGCGGCTGATCTGGGAACACTTCAGAGGCTACCCCTTATTGTGGGGTTCGGCAACGCCATGGAACTTGCTTTGACCGGTCGCACCTTCTCCGGTGAGGAGGCTAAGGAATTAGGTCTCGTTTCTCGTGTTTTCGACTCCAAACATCACCTCGATCAGGCCGTCATGGATCTCGCTCGAGGTTCATTCTTCCCCTTCAATCCTCAATTAGCTATCTCTATAACCAAATCCAACACCACTCATTCATTCATTCATTCCATATGTACTAATAACAAATACGTTATTATTCAGTAGTAATTGATTTTGTCATATCATAATTAATGAATCAATTTGAACTTTTGACAGCAATTGCCAGCAAGTCTCCCCTTGCGGTTGTTGGGACGAAAATGGTGGTGCTTAAAAGTAGGGACTTAACTGTGGATCAGGGGTTGGATTATGTTGCAACCTTGAATTCTGCCAGATTGTTATCCCCTGACTTAACTGAAGCAGTGACGGCACAGAAGCAGAAACGCAAGCCAGTATTTTCCAAGCTCTGAATCATCATTTCATGCATTTGGATTTATTTCTTACTACATATATGTTTTGGATTTGAAGACCACTACTTATGTATTTCCACACCATCTCATTTCTGTGCCTGCATACCACTGCAACTAACATGGAATTAATTCACCTTAAAATGTGTGTGGGACAAGCCTTCCCTTACCATCAAATACAAACACCTAAGTTAGCAAAAAAATACTCGTTTGTGTGCCCTTTAAGTTGTGACACCCTAAAAGGTTTGTCATCTGCCCAGAATGGAGTTTGCAAAAATTTATATATATAAATTAAAATAAAAAATTAATACGTAGAGATATAATGTTTTTCTTTTCAGTAGGTAGATATTATTCTTATTATTGTACGTCAGTGTTATTGTGTAACATTTATGTAATTGAATCTAATTATACCTTTAGTAGGTTTATAATATCTTTACATAAACTTATAAATAGTGTATTAAAATTTTAAAAAGGTAACAATTTTATGAATAGTTTGTCAAGCCGCTGATTGTTTGTCAATTTTCTAAAATTCCACCAAAGTTATTTGTTTGCTACTTGAGTTGTTGTCCACATTATTTATATCATTGGACATAAAGATACCGACGACATAAAGACAACATTATAAAATTCAGGTATAAAAAAACAAATTCTACCTACCTAAAATAGGTTTAATTTTTAATCAATTTAATGTAACTTAAATCATTTTTAAAATCTATAAAAAAAATACAATTAATAATAATAATAAATATCAATATCAATATTATTTTTTAATAATAGTTCTTATTATTAATAATAAAATTATAAATTTAGTAGTAATAAAATGATTCAAAAATATTATTTAAGCAACATCAAAATTTATTAATTTTAATGCAACATTGAGTTCTTAATATTATTTTAAGTGAAAACAACTATAATACAGACAAATAGAGAGTTTAATTGTTTATTTAAAGCTTTTCACAATTTTCGCAAAATCAATGCTTGATTTAGACAGTCAGACTTTGATGGATTTTGATTTTTTACGGTTAGATGACAAATCAATAAAATAGAATTTAATAAAGTTTAGAGTAAATGGAAAAAAATTACACTTAATATTTTTATACTAGTTTGTTTGTTTGTAAATTTATATAATTAATTTATATAATACTTAATTATTGATCAAGTTTTCACTACAGTGTATATTATTTTGACTTTAGTTATTTTTGATTAAAATTGAGTAATGTTTAGATCATAATTATTAGTTGCTAAGACTGAATATTGTTTAGAAACCAACAACTCCAAACTAAAACTAAGTATTATTTAGAACACAATTATTTATGATTAAGATTGAATATTATTTGAATTTCAATTACTTCTTATTAAGACTAAGTATTTTTAGTACCGTAAGATTTTATGTTTATATAGAGTTGTTAGTAATTTTGAAAGGTTATCTCTTAATTATCATTGTAAAAAAGTTTTTTTTCAAAGACATATTTTATATATAGAGATATTTGAAAGAGCAGTTGCAAATCATTATTTAATCTTTATGAAATAAAAAGAATATCATTCATATTACGTAGATTTGAGGGTTACAATAAATATTATCCATACAACATTAGATACATATTTCTATTGGAAGGATTATCTTCATACTTGACATAGTTTCTTAAGCCTATGTCACGTTACATTTATCTCAACTAGTATAAAAATTAGTACCGAAATTAGTACCATATGACGTGATGAACTATGCAAAAATAATATATTATCTTTTAAGTGAAGTTGTTGGAGCAAGGAAACATTTTTTGATGTTGAGATTTTTTTTCAATATCCTCTAGGTGCTCAAACAAAACATGACGGAAAAACATTATCTGAAAATATAATAAAGATATTTACATGTTAAAAGTATTATTACGTAAACCTTTTGAAACATATATCTTATCGTATATACAAACTATAAACTTATGAAAAGTATGAAAAGTAAGTAATATATACATGTTCGTAATTAAGATATTTTAGGTCTATTGTCATTAGACCAAACATTGCATTTACTCTCAATAGATATATGTTATGATTTGATAATAAATTATATTCATATTTTAACACTTTATTATGAACACTTAATCAATAATAAGATATACTTATGTTTTAACACTTTATTATAAATACTTAATCAAAATAAATAAATATAACTTTTCTAACCATTGATATTATTAAATTGATATTTTATATTTATTAAATTCATGTAAAGATTACTTTAAATTAATAATAATAATTAACAATAACAATTCAATCAAAATAATGTTTAAAATAATAATTATGATTTTATAAGTACACTCGAAAAGTTGAAATGTTTTTTTAAAGAAAAAAGAGTTCATAATTGGGCTTCACGTAGCCGTATTCCAACAAGGGTGAATGCGAAAAGGAGAAGTTGAGCGGAGAGTGGAATTCTTGTCACCATAAAAAATGAGGTCGCACTGGGTAAATACATGGAGCATGAATTGCTTTTAAAAAACATAAAAAAGAAGGTTTTTTCAACAAAAAAACTTGAACAGCGTACCTGGAGGCCGACCAGAATATAAGTGCATAAACTAAGAATTATAAAGAGAAGGAAGCAGAGGTTTTTAAAAATTTACATAAAAATAGCAGCAAGAAGTTAGAATTAGAGGTGTGGGACCGGAAGAAGGTCATTGAGAGTAAATGACTTGGGATTCACGTCAGGGAACACGTTTTGTTGACCAAAAGGAAACCCTATTTTCCATTTCTTAATGCTCATGGTCTGGTCTTCAATTCTCGAAACTCCTTTGATATTAATATTTTGTTTTCGTTTTGTAAACGGTCAAACATTTCGGGTTCATTTAGCCTACACCATCACATCTCCAATTATACACTCATTGACCATACAAAATTAATTGATTTTAAAATAAATATGTATTGATTAAATATTTCTTAATTGACGTGTTAATTAAATGTTGGTAGGATTAGGTTTTAAAAAGAAATGTGTTTAAGAGAGAGAGAGAGTATAGTATCTTGGATGAAACGCGGAAGGAAAGAAATAATAATAGTTAGTTAATTGGATTGTATTTTGTATTGTGTTGTGTTGTGTTGTGCGTGAGTGAAAGGGAGAAAAGAATAGAAGGTGTGGAGTTTGTTGAATTTGGAATTGGGGAGCTCAGCTCAGCTCAACTTGTTGTGCACCTTTCTCACTGACTTACCTTCTTCTTTCTCAATTTCCCCAATCAACCATGAAGAGGTCTCTCAGAAAGTTGGGAGTTCTGACGTTAGAGAAGCATCACCACCACCACCGTGACCGCACTAACATTCTGCCTTTGTCCCAGTTAGAGGACCTCGCTCAGGCTACCCAGGTTTTTCTTCTTTTCAATTTTATTTTTAGGGTTCAAATTCAAATTCAAATTCAAATTCAAACTCAAGTGTTGGTCCACTGCAGGACATGGAAGACATGAGAGACTGCTACGATAGCTTGCTTTCGGCGGCAGCAGCGGCTGCCAACAGTGCTTATGGTCTCTCTCTTCTTCCTATTCCTATTTTCTTTCATCCCCTTTCTTTCTTTTCTTTTCTTTTTTAAGACGGATCAATAATAGTAACAATAGCAATCGAAAATTTCTTACCTTCCAGAATTCTCAGAGTCCTTGGGAGAATTGGGCTCTTGCCTTCTTCAGAAAACCGCCTTACATGACGACGAAGAAAGCGGTACTATGCACTTCTCTCTCTCGTCCACTACAAATACTCACTCATATCATATCCCACTACCAACTAACTCTCTCTTCCTATTTTCCATTTCATGCAGGCAAAGTTCTCATAATGCTCGGTAAAATGCAGTTTCAACTCCAGAAGCTCATTGATAAATATGTCAGTTCCTACTCAATCACTTCTCCTTAAAACTTCAACAATCTCTCTATGTTTTTTCTAATCCTTTTTCACTTTGCAATTTCAGCGCTCTCATATTACCCAGACAATTACCATTCCCTCGGACTCTCTTCTCAATGAACTTCGAATTGTTGAGGTTTCTTCTATCTAATCCAATCTCTCTCTCCTCGCTTTCAATTTGGACACATAAACCAACAATCTCTAACCTCTTGGACCCTTCTTTATTTGCTGCCTGATATTACCCCTCTTTTTAACTCTCTAACACTACGCCCCGTCAAAACTATTATTTCAATGATTATATTTCATCCAAACAAGATTTGTAGCTTTTTTTTCCGACAAATGTTAATATGTTAGTTTTTAATGGGGACTCGAACCTCCGACCACCTCCCTCTATTCACCTCAAAACCAACCTTATATCCCCAACAACATTCATAGCTTCTTTGTTGAATTTACCATATCTTGTTCTATCCTTTTTGCGAATGATTATTTATTATTTTTTTCCCTTCACGTTGAAGCAGGAGATGAAGCGACATTGTGACGAGAAAAGGTTTGGATTGTTGTATACGATATAATTGTCTTTGAATGTGATTCGTGCCTTATCTTTTTGGTCTATAATCTGCAGAGTTGCATATGAGTCCATGTTAACAAGATATAGAGAAAGAGGTAGGACTAGAAGCGGAAGAGCAGAGACTATTTCCTTGCAGCAGTTACAAATTGCTCGTGATGAATATGATGAGGAGGCCACCTTATTTGTTTTCCGCTTGAAATCTCTGAAGCAAGGTCAATCGTGGAGCCTTCTAACACAGGCAGCACGTCACCATGCAGCTCAGGTTTTGCATATTCCCAATATTTATATTTCAGATATGGAGAATTATTCATTTTAAATGTTTCTTTCCTTTGTCTTTATCCCCCCCAAACAGTTGTGTTTCTTCAAGAAAGCAGTTAAATCTCTTGAGACAGCAGAGCCGCACGTAAAATTAGTAACAGAACAGCATCACATTGATTACCACTTCATTGGTATTGAAGGAGAGGATGAGGATGAAGATGAAGATGGTGACAGCCATGATGACAATGATGATGGGGAGCTGAGTTTTGACTATGCACAAAATGAACACGAGCAAGATGTTTCTACATTAGAGAACTCAAAGAAGGTGGATACCTTTCTAAACTAGAAAAATTAGTATCGTTTTTTAACGTCTTTTGCATATTTCAATCACTTTGAGAATTGAACATTACGAAGATTGAGCAACCATCCCAGCAAATCTGCACAATGAGTAGGAAATTCATTGAGCACACAGACAGTGATGGATGACGGGTTTGATGATGGGAAGTAGGCTAGAGTGAGAGGGAAAGAGAAAGAGGTGTTTTTCTATTATTTAGATCCAAAGACTAAAGAAGAATATTCTCATACAAGGGCCTTTCCTTTACACCAAAGCATTGCGCACAATTCAGATTAATTTTCCCAAAATGTACTTCCCCTGTATAGTTTACAATTTGTTATTTAAGCCCTCGGGTTCAATTAGGCCTCCTATCCCATCTTACACCCCACCTAAACTTCTCACAGCATTTCTTATTCCTTCTGCTATACATTGCCCATATCCTCCCTCTCCCCTCTCTTTATTTTCATTCCTAACAGTTGCGGTTTTAAAGCCTAGATTGCTAAAGAAAAAATGAGTAAAATCAAAAGGGGGGTGGGGGAACATTATGTTATATTGTTGTTTAGGGACCAAAATCCATCAGAATCAGAGGTTCTAGGTGGAATGTTCTTATGTGCAGGAACTTTACATCCGTAATATTTGTTTTCAAATGTGATTATATTGTTTTTGTGTGCACAACTAATTCAGTTTGGATGGAAAGCTGGAAGGGTGGATTAAGAACTAAGAACATCCAGAATATAACCTGGAATATCAATATATCTTGTCTATCCGTATAATTCTATGAAAGTTGTACACTAACCTTATGATTGTTAATATGTTGGGTCAGATCCATACTTCTGGTTTTAATTTTTGTCTATAAAGAGCTTACATTTGCCTAATTACTCTCATTTTGAAATGTTGAGTCATGCATGCTTCTCTGCTGTTGGGCCCAGTGGAACTTATCCTTCCCAAAGGTTCAACTATAGAAGCAACGGTAAGGAAAAGAAAAAGCTTCGGTTCATGGGATTTAGGACGGGAAATACTTCACAGGTTGATATATATGACTGAAGTGGAGGCTTCTTGATGCATTAGAAGCGAGATTAATTAATTTCCTTGTAATCTAAAATTTTTGAACTCTTATAAATATGCATGCTGTTTTATGTGTAGGAAAACTTGGATAGGCTTCGCAGGAATTCATTCTCCTTCAGGGTTAGGTCGGCGAGCCAATCTGCCCCACTTTTTGCTGATAGAGAAAAGCTGAGACAGATACGGCCAACTTTATCACGGAAGTTCAATTCATATGTGCTGCCTACACCAGTTGATGCAAAGATTTTCATATCTCCAAAGTCAAGTAAGCAAATACCTTCCAAAATAAAGGCAAATATAGATGAGCCTATGAAGAATTTGTGGCATTCATCACCACTGGAACAAAAGAAATATGGAAAAAATTTTGGAGATGGGGAATTTTCTGGTCCGAATGTTAGGACTGCGCAGTCTGTAGTCAAGGAGAGTAACAGCAATACTGCTTATACAAGATTGCCACCTCCTTTAATTGATGGTAATTTATCCTCAAATCATGATTTTGTTACTGCTTACTCTAAAAAGATTAAAAGACAAGCCTTTTCTGGTCCATTGGTAAGTAATGCTTGGCCAACCAAGCCTGTTTCGTTAGAGAGTTTCCAATTGTTTTCTGGACCTCTTTTACGGACATCAATTCCTCAGTTTCCATCATCATCATCTCCGAAAGTATCTCCTAGTGCTTCTCCCCCTCATTCATCTTCACCCAAAATAAATGAGCTTCATGAACTTCCAAGGCCTCCAACCATTTCCGCATCCAATTCTAAGCTTTTAGGTTTGGTGGGTCATTCAGGTCCATTGGTGTCACGAGGTCACCAGCTTTCTGCTCGAAATAATTTGGTTACATCAAATGCGGCATCTCCATTGCCAATGCCTCCTCCAGCCATGGCTCGAAGTTTCTCCATACCTTCTAGTGGTGGTGCTACAGTTACGGCATTAGATGGGTCAAGACCTCCAGAAGACCTTAACAGATCATCAATATACGAGTATATCGATTCTCCTCCTCCGATGTACATTGGTTCATCTACTAGTCAGCCATCATGAGATGGCTCTTAGACTGTTGCTCGGGCTGTCTTGTCTGGAGGTAATATTTAAAATAGAATATTTTTATTTAATTATTTGTTTTTTGTTTTCATTGTTTAAATAAGTATTTGTCATAAATTATTGAATGTAATTGAAGTTTCATGTATACATGGAAAAGCCTTCTTCTCATTACCTGGTTTCAAGAGAAAAAAAAAATGGACACGAGGGTTATCACTCAATCCCATATACTTATGTTCTTGGAAATCCCTATATTTATTATGTTCTTTCATAGACACCTCTACACATACTAGAAATATGAATAGGCATTGAATCTATTTGAAGTGCAAGCACCGGATCTTTAAGCTGTTTGAATAGGTAGAAAGGATTTAAATGAAATGAGATTAATTCTGCTGTTTGGATTTTTTAAAAGCAAATGATAAAGAGGCATCTTTAGGGTATTTGATTAGGAATGAACTGAAAAAACATGTATTATACCGGAATTTGAAAACTCAATAACATTTTAATATTTGATTTTTTAAGTATTCACAGGCCTTTACTAGGATGAAACAATAGATGTTCCTTAACCATTGTTCATGGTGTACTATTTATCCTGTTCCAACCAATACTCTGATTTTTCTCCACCCGATTCCCCTCCTCCCAAACTTTGGGTTGTACGAGGCCTCTGAAACAACGGAATAGAATCTCTATTCTAATTTAGTTAGTCCCAGTCCATTCTTTTTCATCCCAACTTGTAGAAGCTCGCACGGTTTGTTTTTACACATATAAACCAAAATTGCCTTACTATGTTCGTAGTACCAATAACCTTATAAGAAAAATTTGTTTAACCTGGTTTATTTCTTGATTTCAGGGATGTACATGCTTATATTAATAATATCCAATGGCCCAGGTATGGTACTTAAGCAGATTAACTGCTTTTAAGAAGATATGCTCTGTTGAAAATCGGAAGGGTCAAGTTTTGTTTCTCATATTTTGGTACAATTGCAAATCTGTAAATATTCCTTTATAATTCTATTTCTGTCGTTATTTTTGTTAATTCACCCATCAATGGGGGCGATTATTTTGTTTTTAATGAAATAAATGACCATGTATTGAGCTGTCTAATTTTTCATTTAAGCAAAATATTTAGCTCCAAAGTAAAAAGTTCGCTTTGGAGCGAAAAAGTGCCATAAATCATTCTACAACGCCCTCTTATTATTTTTAATTACAATACTATTCAATTCTAAGAAACCCAACGGATAATTAACATTCAATTTATGTTTTTTTAAATAAGACTTTTGTTAAAAACTCTTTAAATCCCGTTAATGCCAGTGCCAATAGGTGTGCTTGGATTCTTTAAAGTGAGTAATTTTAACTATTAATAATAGACTTATTGGTTGACATAAAAATCATGGACTTATTAATTTGGATTTTCTTATCACAGATAATAATCCCTTACGCACAAAATTAACTAATATCACACCTATTAAGAATGGTAGTAATTTAAGTTTATTATATTCTTGATTTTTTTCAATGTGAATATACTCTCTTTATTCTTTATTACATATCTTTAAAGGTTATTTTACTCATTTCTTTCTCCATAAAAAAATGCATGTGTAAATTATTTAAGAAATATTATAAGGGTTTAAGGTATAATAGGGGGGAAATATGTTATTGAAATTCTAATAATGAGACAAAAAGAAACAAAAATATAGTCCCTATAATTAAATACAAAGGTATTTTTGAATTAACACAATCCCACACTTAACATTGAAATGGCAACATTAAATGGAACTTTGAAAGTTGGAATCCGATTATATTTAATTTTCCTTATAAATGAGTCTAAAGAGTACTATGGTGAAAATATTAAAATACTTAGGATTAACAAAGGTATTTGTGTATGGGCCGCCGACCAAAGACAAATAAAACTCCGCCAAATGGGGAGGTAGGGGGTAAAAAGACAATGTTTGGACGACTAATCTAACATCTAACTTTTTCAAGACAGCAATTATCTAAAATTAATGCCTACCAATTAAATCAACAAAGGTCGTCTCATGTATAGCAAATGGAACTTCATTCTCCGCCTAAATATCAACCATGACCTATATTTTATATTGGTTGGGATCTGGTAAAGCTAAGAGGGGTCATAAGGTTGTAAGAGAGACCACAATTCCCACAGTTTAAATAGAAACAAAAGTCAAATTCAATATCTTAATATATCAATGTCGTTCCCCGAAAGCTTCTTGCAAGCAAGCTTACCAGTCTCCAAGTTGTGAGTCTGTTCGATAATCAAACATAGGGCTCCAATAAGGATACTAACAATCTTTCACACACAGGAAAAAAACGTAATATTCAGGCCAATGGGAAGGTAGGGGGTAAAAAGAGGGAAGAAACAAATGCACAAATTAAATAAAAGCTCCGCCAAATCAACGGTGATAATCTTAATCGGGATCAGTGGCAAGTTAACTTAAATAAGTTTCCTAATATATCCCCAAAAAAGATTAACACGAGAATCGGTGCCTTCTTTAAAATACCAAACCTGGTTCATTCTGCAATAAATTGGCAGGCAGAAACTGCCATCAGCACAAAACTGAGAAGATAAAAAGTGAAAGATTGTTGACCATTCTACCTGGGCATCATCTCATTCAAAAACACATCAGGATAAGCTGCACAGCCCTTCCACATGTCCAAGTAGAATTTCTGTTGTGACAAAACAGCCAAATCAAAAAGACAACCATCCCAACCACTGCCAGAAATAATCTAGGTTAAGGACATAAACAACAAAATAAAACAACCTCGTGACTAAAACCCAAACAAGATAACCCAGTTAAAGGTACATAAGCTCTCAGCAACCAACGCCTTTCTAACCAACTGTCCAGCAGTGATCTTGTACGAGAAAATATCCATTGTATAACAAAAACCTAAAACCTAGGGAAAAGACAAGGAAAAGAAAAAGAAAACCCTAAATCATCACTTCACGTTGACTATTGCAATACTGAAAATGAAAAACAAACAAAAATAGTTAATATGTAAATAATCCCTCCCTGACAGCAAAGAAGCTTCTCAATTAAAAAAAAAATACTAAACTGAAATACAAAAAGAAAGCAATAATCAGTGATACAATTAACTTGAATAGAGCATTAGATAAAGGAACTCCACTACTTCCCATTCCCTCAAGAGAGAAGCGCCAAGGTGCCAAAATCTGTATTCCAGAATTAACATCAGTCTTCGAGAAAGCAGTAAATACTTCAAGATGTCTCAAAATACAATAAATCTAATGTATTCAACATATAATTCATGAAAATACGTCATGTAGTCTATCAATACTATAAGAGTCCATACGCCTTACAATAAGGCAAAGATTACAACAACCTTCTTCATCAGACACGCAAGCTACATGCTCATCTCTTTCTACCACCCCGCTCTCTTAAGGTGAGGGTAAGTGTTTCACCTCCACCAAGATTGTAATGGGCAAGTGACATGTTATCCTTGAGAAAGCCTGGTTTTCCGCTCAATTTCTGCTTATTAGCAGGGAGCTGAATTTCCCCGGCAATTTTTTCCTTCAAACTACCAACAGTTTCAGACAAAGATTGCACTGTAATTTCCAGAACTTGTCCCTTGAGATTTCCTTCATCAACGTTAGGAACAGATACACTGATACGAACAGATCCCTATAGTCAATAAAACAGACTGTCAGTTAGGATATATAGAATAGCACTGACGCTAAATATAATGCGATATAAACATCTTAAAAATAATTGTTAACTAGGTCAATCCATACAGGATGTTGAGCCAGAAATTGATCTTCGGGGATCAAAGCAGAATCATCAAGCTTCTGCCTTTTTGGTTCTGGTTCTTCCGGGAGTGGGGGAGGAGCCTCTTCTGGTGGCGGTGGTGGCGGCACTCCCTGAGGCAAAGGAGGTGGATGCATCATAGGCATAACTGATGGTGGAACAGGAAGAGGAACATAAGGTCGAGGAACTGGAACAGGAGTAAACTGGGATCCTGGTGGTGGAGGTATTTGAAATCCTTGGTTATTCATATGCATTGATGGAGGCATTGGAGGCGCTTGACCAGACATAACTGACTGCTGTCCAGAAGACATCTGCATTGGAGGAGGAGGAGCAGGCCGAACAGATGGCATCATCGGAATGACAGGTGGCCTGGGTGGAGGAATTGGAAGGGCACCACTATGAGGAACAGAATATTGGAGAGGACCACGTGGAAGATTTAAAGCCAATCCAGGTGGTGGCGGAAGTGGACGAACTGAAGGCATACAGGGTCTTGGAGGAGGTGCAGCAGGACCAAGAAGGTTCTTGGCCTCATTATTAGATGTATCATTTTGGTCCTCATTTCCAATATTCTGTGACATGGCCTGGTTTGCAGTACGCCCAATACTACCTGTGTGACCATCCCATATAACCTGCTTAGGTTGCTCATCATTTATCTTCTCAATCTCTGCCTTGACAGCATTGGAGACCTCTTCTTCTGTAGTACCAAATATATCAGGACGGGTCCGGGCAAGTCCAACTATGTTTCTTGAAATTTCATCATCCGCAGCCAAAGTTGTCTCTCGAATTTTGGCAAACATCCTTTCTTTTTGTTCTTTGTACTTGGGATCAATGAGAGAAATCCGCATATGTTCTGACATTTCGCTAATAGGAATTAGCTCACCAGTGATAGGAGAAACAACGAACTTGGCTGAATCTCTTTCTGCAGGAACCCTCTCCTCGGGTCTCTTCCAGTTCTTAACAATTCTCATTGGTGGTTCAGGGTCTTCAGTAACTCTATCTTCATTTTTTCCCATCTTCTTGGTCTTCCAAACTAGCAGCTCTCATGCCCTCTTCAACAAGCTGAACCTCTTCCTCGTCCATTTCCATTTCAACCTCCTTTTCAGGCTCAACAATATCATCTTCCGTGGCTGACACCTTGCTTCTCCTTATAACCACCTCAATAGTCATTGGAGGAGGTAATTCTTCATCCTCCTCATCAACAAAATCTATTGTTTCGACCACCACAAAATCATGCCAATCAATCATAGCCATTTGTATTCTTTCCTGTTCTATCTCATCCTCGGCCTTTTGCCTAGCTTGCTCTTGCGAGCGCTCCCATTCCAGCCTATTCACACACCTTTCAAGGACAGTAGTCATATCAGACACACTCTTCTTCAGCTTCTCTGTCAATCCCTTTGGTGGCATCAAAACCTTCGAATATGCATCCGCAAGGGAAGTAAAGAATGTAAACATGCTGTGGGTCGGTTTCAGAAAGTGGAACTGAGGATTATTAACTTCCCTACTTGTCAACCCTGTCAAAAAAGATTTCCCATTTCGAGCCACAAATTGTGCTGTAAGCTTTATAATATCCAGCTCTTCACCTGTAATTCCTTCAGGAAGCCGAACAGTATACTGTTCAGCTTCAGGGGGTTCAAGTACTTTCCTAACATGTTTAAACTGGGCAGAAACATCGACCTTTTCTACCGCTGCTACGCCATTACTATCAGGGACAGGGACTGTTGGAGCTGACTCAGGAACACCTGAGTCAGCAGGCTGAGAAGGAGTTTGCTGCCCTGATGATTGATTCTGAGCACGAAATTCAGCCAACCGATGTTGATAATATGCATGATAGGGATCTGATGAATTAAGGAAATTGAACTTGACATTGCCCGTGTTATTTGCAATAATCCTCTTTTCAAATTCTGGACCATTTTTAGCCACAAACTGGGACGTTTTATCAACAATGGTCCTAATATCTGGAGGAGGATGTATAATTCCAATAGTTCTTGTGTGGGTTGCAACTGTTGCGGGCACTGGAACAGAAGCTGATATTGATTTGTTCTGCTCCTCATTAGAAGTCCTCTCCTCAGACACTTGAGACTCAGGGAGAGGACCTAGATTTCCATCAGCAGGAGGGGCAGGGAGAGGCAATATAGGTAATGAACCTAGCATGTCGCAAAACCCTAAAACCCTTCAAAATTCAGGTATTCATACAAAGTTAAACAAAAGAAACACCAAACCAGCTTCGTGCCCCTGCAATGAAAACAAAAAAAAAAAAAAAAAAAAAAAAAAAAAGAGTAAAAACCCACACTAAATAAACCTAACAAACTCCAGAAATGGGCCAAAAAGCACATAAACCGTGCTTTACATCTATTGAAGGAAACAACATAGAGTATTCAATATAATAATACTAACCATAACAAAATAAAACAGATTTTTTACAATAATCAAAAAATAAAAATAACAGATGCAGGTTGCGCTACTTCTCCGATGCAATTTGAAAAAAAAAATAAGGGTTAACCGCGAAATGAAACAAAAGGGTTTCAGAGAATAAGCAAAAGGCGAGAATGAGATCAAACTCACAAGATGTTACTTACCTCAACGTGTGGTGCAGACGTTACCTAATGTCGTCATCGAAGTCCAAACCCTAAATCTTGAAATATTCAGAGGGCGAGATTCACGGCGAAATGATAGAGTTAGCGACATTTTTCCCAAATCAGAGTGAACAAAAAAACCAAAACAACAACAGAATAGCCGCAGAAGATGTTATTTACCTTTACAAATTTTAAAAGGCAGCGAAATGAACGAAAAGGCAAGAGGGTTTTAGATAATGAACAAAAGGCGAGAATGATAAAGGTTGACCGCGAAGTGAAGTAAAAGGGTTTGAGAGAATAACCAAAAGGCGAGAATGAGAGGTGAATGAGAAGATGAGAATAAGAGATGTGAGAGGTCTGGAACTCGATAGAAAAGAGGGGTTAGGGTTTGAAAATGTGAATTAAAGAGATCAGAGAGGTGAGGAAGCCGTAAGGGTTTAGGAGGGACCAGCTATTCTCTCTGGCACTATTGGGATCCACTATGGACACGATCTTGATTCCACTTCAAGGTTATAAATGTATGAAATTTGACAGGGTCATTTGGAGATGTGGCTTTTTTAAGCCTTTGGTTGAAGGAGTGGCTTACGGGTAGATAGTAAAATTATTTAAATTAATAGATAAATAGTAAAATCTAAATATATTTGAAAATGATATAGGTGGAAGTTTGTGTCAGATAAATATAAATTAATTTTAATAAATAAAATTTTGTAATTATATCTTTTTTTAATTTTAAAAATAATATATTTTTAATTTTAGTAATTTTTTTAAATATTTAATAGTACAAATAATCTTATCTAAATTTAATTTAATAAAATATTATTAAATTGTTAAATGTAATTAATTAATTAAATTTATTAATTTTTATATTAAACTAAAAAATATTATTATTATACTAAATTTATATTATTATAAATAATTATATTTATATTACTATTATTATTAATATCATTAATATATTTTAATTATATAAATTAATTTTTTTCTAAACAATTTTATCTATTGTATAGAAAGAACCTTCATGATAACTACATCACAATAACAACAAAAGTTTGTTAGAGAAACAAAATTATCACATCACTCGTAACTTCATTTTCAATTCAATGATTTTCAAAACATTAGTGAATGTTAGCTAAAATGACACTGTTGTTAAAGATATAAGTTATTAAAAAAGATCAACTACCTTATTAACAAGTATGATATGAGAATAACCAAAATAAACACCAAACCAGATTCTTTTACATCTATAAATAACTGAAAGAAACAACACATAACATTCAATATAATAATAAGAACCATAACAAAAGAGAGCAAATTTTTGACAATAATAATAAAAGAATAAAAATAACATATGCAGGTTGCGCTACTTCTCGCATGCAATTTGAAAAAAAAAATAAGGGTTATTTTCATATGAAGTTTAAAAAATCGTAGTTTTGCTGTCCAAATCAAGAAGTTGTAAGAAAAACAAAGACAAAAATCTCTTGATTACCAGATTCTTTTTCCGAAAAATCCAAAACAAACAAAATCAAATTTCAAAAAAAAAAATCAGCCAAAGAAAAAAAATAACTAATTAAAATAATAGGAACTAACTCTATTCTTTTGCAACTTTCTTTGGGAGATTTGCAGAAGGATGCTTTCAGTGTTATTGGAACTGGTCAAATCATGCCTGTAGGAAAGGAGGGTATAGTGAGCCAAGGTTCTGTGAAAGTGGTTATTCTTGGAAAGGAAGCTGACATGTTATGCATAGAGGCTAGGAAGGCCATCGCGTACTGACTCAACTTTCTCTCTCTATCGTTATGATATCAGAAGGATATACATTATGATCATCATACACATAGCACACATGATAAGTTTTTAACTCCATTAAATCAGTAAAAATCCTAATGCATTGCAAAAATAGCCATATTTATAATGCAAATTTCCAACAACATACATTTTTAAGATGCAATTAACTAGTATACACAACTATGCCATAGATGGTTAGTGAGCACTCACTGGCACAGCCTGGAACGAACTCCTGACAAGAGATGCTGGCTTTACAGACTTCCCAACAGGGGATGATCGAGGATCCAAAGCTGGTCCAGAGGGAGCAGTCACGACTGTAGCTGCGGCACCTGCAGATTCACCAGGCATTCCTAGGTGTCGCAATTGCTTTACTGCCCTATGAAGCCGCTCCAATCGAAGTGTCTCACCATCAAAAAAACAAAACAGCATCGTTTTCCTTGTAATCCTCACTATTCCCCTCAAATGTCACCTTTGGTTTTCAGTTCTGAAATTCCACAGAAATCCTGTTCTCTTTGGTCTTGCGTAGCAATCCAGGCTTATTCTTATCAACTGACGCGGGGTTAAATTCATCTGTACAGATTTCTAAGACTTTGATTATTAAAATTCAACATAAATAAGAAGAAAAAAAAAACTACAGAACCAAAGTCAAAAAGCTCAACAATATAATCATTGCAAAATCAAGTGTGAACGTTCCATGCCTAGTTGTCAGGAACTAGGAAAACAAAAACTGACCCACAAGAAAAAGAAAAATATTAGAAATGGCTTTTATATTTTTGTAACTTACATCGTAGAGTGCAGTATTTGTTGGAGGATTCATCTTTGAAGGAAGGTCCAAGGGTGAGATTGTACCATCAGGAGCAGTCTTGGGCTCTTCTTGAGATTTGTTGGCCATGGTAGAAGTAAAGTTCACAAACCTAAGACAGCCTGATTGGAACAGATTTTCATTGAATTCATTCAAAAAGCCACAGATTTAGACAATTAAACAAGTCTTCTAGTACTATAACAGGATATATCAGTTCTACTCATCAATGGTTTCAGAAACACATGGCTAGGGAAAAACAGAAGCTAAGAAGAAAACTCAGCAAACAAGTGCAGCTCCAGAATCATATTAGAAGTTTTAATTTGCATGAGTTTAGAAATTGTTTGAGTTGGTAGTGTCCTGTTTAAGTTCATTTATTAGTAGCACTCCTTACAGTCGGGTAGGAATTAGTACCCCCATGAACCCTAAACATATATACAAAGGACAAGTAAATTGACATAGCTACACCAATTTACCATACTATAAACCCGTAATTCCTAATTCTTAATACCTAATTCCTATATCTTAAACTTTTTTTATAAAATTGGAGGTACCGAGGATGTAGTTAATAAAACATTAAAAAGATAATTACGGAATGGATTTTTAAAATGTTTTATTACTTATTTTACAACTTTCTATAATGAAATTTATCATTATTTATTATTAATTTAAATCATATCCAAAACATTAGTCGCATAACCATCCTTATATAATTTTCCCGAATCAACAAATCTTAAAAAATATTCTTATTAAAAACAAATAATTTTTGGATGTGGGATAAATTCCCTTCGAAAAAAATATTAGTTGTAAATATTAAAAAATAAACAATATTAGTTTTGTATAGGAAGAAAATAAAATAAATTATTTCATAATTAAAATTAATCTATATAGGATTTAAAATATTATATTATTCTTGTGATACCTAGCCCTAAACCACGGACTCCAACCCTTGACTCCGGACCCTAGAGCTTAAACCCCAACTCCTTATATCGCTAGCGTCTTGCCTTACATCACAACGAATCAAATGACATGAAAAAGAAAAGAAGATAGATGTTTGGTGTCTTGTTCAAGCTTGAGGCTTGTTCGGAAAGTCCTCTCCTTCGACACTCTCCAATAGTAAAGTCCTATTTTCCGCCTACCCTGCTAACCATGGAATAAATACTCATCCACCTTTCCTAAATGTTAGCCTACTTTGTATCAATCTACGTTTTGCACGATGCATAAATCTTTTTTCCATCTGAAGCTAGAGATTGTAAGTCGGAAGTGAGATCATGAGAGGCCATTATTCTACCCCCAAAACCCCAAATCTTGAAACATAAATTATTAAAAATGGGTACGCGAGTTTCATCATAAAAAAAAGTTTTGATTTAACTTTAGTAAGAATACAAGTTAAAATTTGTCGAATGTTCTTAATTTTATAAAATAAATAAAATATATTTTCTTAATTATCCTGAAACATAATTACTAAAAATGGTAATCAAGTTTAATCAAAAAAAGATTATTTTTAAAACAATAATATTAAATAAAAGCAGGATAGTTAACTTTTATTTATATATTTCAGTTCCCTAGACATGATTTCTTTTTCTTATATTTAAGTCAAGAAAGATTATTTAATGCCACTCTAAATAAACTTAAGGATAGGAGCAAATAATAATAATTGTTCATTTATTACTTGAACACTTTAGGCCACCACAACTTACAAAACTTAAGCCATAAATGTACCGTGGCAATAAAAGAAACTTGATTTCCCATAAGCATTCGGATCCCCATACGACAAAGCTATGGCTTCGACTTTCCACCGATTGTCGTCTACTTCTATTCACATCAATGAGAAGAAACCAATACAACAACACGTCCAACCAAAACAAAAATTTGGAAGCTTAGAATCTGGTCCTTTAATCTTCATGATACAAATATAAGCCAAGACCAAACCGGGCACAAGCTTTGCAGAAAGCAATTTCCTCGGCAGCTGAAACTGGATCGCCGATGGAGCCATCACTTGGTGAAATTGTCCCAGTTGATTCACGATATGCCTGTCATTAATGGAGAAAAAACAGTGTTTAGATACTTCGGGGGTTACTAATTGTTCAGCTAATGAAATAAGGAAACTCTCCCTTTCACCTACAGGGAGCAAGACCGCCCTGGTCAAAGAAGTCTACGCTTACCAATAAATTGCCCCAATTTACCTTCTTATTTCAGGGGTGATTATAATATTTCAAATTTGAACATTAAGGATTAGGAGGCTATTAGTTCACACGGTGAAAATAATTTAGTAATTTTGTATTTTAGAATTTGTGTTAGGCCCTTGACAGCCACGTAAAATTTTCAAAACCGCAAAACATGAATCACTCACAATGGATCATATGTGTAAATGCTAGATTATTCATGGTAAATATATGGCTTGAATATGGTATTAAATAAGCTAGAGCCACTCGGCACCCATATTTAGCATTGAATGAGCAAGGATGCTTACATTTTATTCTGGACAAGGTAAAGAAGGTGGTCCAGAAGTGCTTCATTAGGGATAAAAGGGAAAAACAAGTTTGGCGGCTATAAAAAGGAACGAGGACATGATTTAATCTTCAAAAATACTTAATGATTGCATAAGAGACTTTCAATAATATCTATAAATTACAAATAGGAGATTAGACACACTTTAGAAAGAAAAGTTTTAGAGATATTAAAAGGCGATGATTTAGAGTTATCCATAAGAAAAAAAGAGATTCTCATAGGTAAAATTAAATAGACATGCTAGTAGTTTATAGGAGATCATGGTAGTTTTGGTTTTCGAGGGCTAAATACGAATAACAACATCTCAATTGTACATGATTTCAAGATTAAAAAACTTATTTTAAAAAACAGGAGGAACTTATAGGAATGGGACCTCAAGGGTACAAATTGATTTCTTTCTGAAAAAAAAAAAAGCTCAATAAAAGAACTTGAAAGGATTGCTATATGAATCTATGAGAAAGTCTTGCTACATAAGATAGGGTATTGATCCTTAATGTTCTTTTCAAGCATCATAAATGGAAAACCAAAAAGATAAAAATTCAAAAATCAAATAGTGGCAGTTAAAGGATGATAAATATTTGACAATTAAAAATTATTAGAAGTGACTGGGAATCACAAGGTGCCACTAACCTCATTTGGAGAGGTTACTGCAAGGGGATTATAAAACTTGTGATGTGAACCATGCTATGAAATTGTGCAAAAAATGTGATTCAGCTTTGTTGAATATTAGTTAGGTTTTATGTCCAGAAGGTCTACAATAGAAGCTATCTATCTTTCTATAGAAACTTATGGAAAAGTGAAAAAGCAAAGACATTATTGTAAAAGGCTTTGGAAAAGAAGATGTTCACATGTCTTACACACAAGCTATACAAATCTTGAACTATAGGGTAATTACGAGCGTGGCAATTCCTACAGCAGAGACTAATAACTTTTGTATAAGGAAAAGTTTACATCGGAGCTTAGCCATGAGTTTTGTAATGTGCAGGAAAAAACAAAAGATCATCTCTAAATGCATACTATTTGCAGATGATACAATTCTAATAAATGAATTAAAGGAAGACGTTAACTTTTAACTTGAGCTTTGGGAAGAGACTCTGGAATCAAAGGGGTTTTACTGGGCTAAGAGTATTACAACACAAGTTCCCAAGTTTAAAAATGGAAGATGTCATATCACAAGTTTCTAAGTTTTGTATCTAAAATCTGTATTACAAGATGATTGAAAATTATTGAATATGACACATGATATAAGACGAGTAGTTAAAATGGAGAAAGGCATTGAAGGTTATTTGGGACCACAAAATACTTACTAAGCTCAAAATTAGGGATGGCAATGAGCAAAACGGGGTGGGTGCGAGTTTAACTAGCTCATTCTCATCCCGGAAGTAAAAATTCATATCCATCCACAGCCTCATCACCAACGGGTATAAATTTGTCCTGTCGTCATCCCCATCACATAACGGGTATATACTCATATCCGCATCCATACCCTCCCTCTTATTGTTCCAAATATTAATTAAATAATTTTTTTATAAAAAAAAAAACAAAAATCACAACAGAGGAAACATTTTATTATTAAATATACACATTTTATTTTCTCTAATGTTAAATATCAAGAAAGAAATTACAATTGTATGAATATCAAACAAGAGTATCATAACAATTAGATAAAAGTCAAATAATTATAGAAAAGAGTAAAATGATCAAATGTATGACTTAGAAATAAGTTCCAAAGCTAAGAAACGAAAAAAAAAAAGTAGTATAAGCTTTTTAAGTTACCTTATAAATTAAAGGTGTTTTAGTAACTTAAAACAGAAACAGCTATGAAAATGGGGATGGGTATTGGGACGAGTATGGGGAAGGAAACGGGATGGATAATTACATACTCATCGTCATCCCATTTCCATAGCCAATTTAAAAAATCGAGTATTACTCATAGCGAGGACAAGCTCATTTGTCATCCCTAGTCAAAATAAAGTTTTATCATGTTGCTATACTCTATGGTAGTGAATCATGGACTTTAAAAGTGCATAAGAAAAAAGTGGAAGTAGCAAAACCGAGAAGGTTAAGATGAATGCTTAGCAATACGAGAGGACAAGGAATGAAGGTATACAAGGAAATGTTAGTGACATATTGAGGAAAAGATGATTACAAAAAATCAGTTAAGATATTATGTGCAAAGAAGGCTACTAAAAACACCAATGAGAGAGTGCATTGCATGATTTTTAACCCTGTGAAATGGAAGGGGGGGAACTAAGGATATTATTAAAAGTGATCTCATGGTGAATAATATCCATGACAATTTGGTTTTAGAAGAGCCCAATGGTGTTATATAATCCCTGTAGCCAACCTTGCTAAATCAAATTGTTGTTTTGTTCGTGGTCTTGAATTTAGGCTTTGGTTTGTGGTCATTAGTTTGGGTTGTATTCTACAGGGTCAATAATTCAAGATTCCCTGGTTGCTTAGGAAATACAAGAATCAAACGTGAGGACTTAATCTTAACAACAAACTGCTCTTTGGTTGGTCATGTAATGCATGCAAGAACTAAATGTAATGTCTAAGGGGAGATACCTAGGTTATATTTACTTCTTTGCCATACATCTATATTATTTAGCAAAATTTGTTGATGGCCCAAACATGCAAGACTAACATAGTTTAACTCTAGGGATGATGATCAAAATTATATTTTATTGAAGAATATGAAAATTAGTGATGGAAGGTATATAACAACAAAGACAGATGGAGAAGAGAGAGCAACAAAGACATGTACGTTATTTATTCATGTTACAATCACAAAATTTACCTCTCCCGACCCCCTCCAATCCTAGGTAGGATCTTAATTTTGACAACCATACCTAGTAAGATCCTCATTCTAGAAACTATTACAAGCATAGAGAATGACTCGTTGATTTGTTGATAAACAACTAATGAGAAAGAACAATAAAATGCAACAAAGTAAAATGGGGAAAAAAGTAGTAATAGAAAGTAAAAATTCAGAAATTTTATTACTCTACAGAGACTAAAGACTTGCCTCTCCATCAGATCCACGTACGGTAAGGCGATATACCACAGTTACACCGCCATTATCAGAGAAAATGACATCACGTATCTCGCCACACCATCCTGCAAAATAGTTTTAAAATTTGAAAGATGTATGGACCCATTGGAGTCTAATTTACATTTACAGTGATGGAAGATGTTTCGACAATAAAGACACTAGTTAATTAGAAAATAATACGAATCGTAATAAATGGATAACTCCAAGCACGCACCCGGGGCGTAGAAGCTCAACATCCTGTTGGCATGATACCTACCAAAGAACAACAAAAGATAATATATTTTAATTAGATCGTCTCCATGGCACCTTTGTTGTTAAGTGAAAGTCATAAATGATATGCGTCAGCCCTTGTAATGAGAGGCATCGGAATCCAGAGACGAACATAGTGGACATTGGATAGCAAGGAAAAAAAAGTATAAACTAAATATCATAACGCAGCAAAGTACCAGGGGATGAAGGTGGAAGCAGAAGGATCGCCTGGGACATGAGCTTTGACTATAGTATCCGGGATTCTTTTATTGAGGTCTCGGAGTATCTCGGCTAAAGGACGAGTTATGCAGGATGAGTTGGAGAAAGGAGAGGAATTGTCCAGCGGCACCACGTAATTCGAATTAGATACGCCTCCTTTCTTTCCATCGCTGCCGTTGCTGCTTCGCTCAATAGCACACGTAAGGGTCAGTCTACCATGGCGATCCGTTACCCCAAAATCCCTTTTCGCAAACCCTGCTTCAAAACCTTCTTTCCTTGTTCGGTTAAAAAATGAGAGCGAAATTATCTTAGGCGCAACCGCAAAAGCCATCGCCGCACCAACCTGTCAGATCCCCAGTTGCATTGGGGCATTCCAAGACCAAGTGTTTGTGCTTATATCAAATCTTGACAAGAACCAACCGCAAGAGTTTCAGCCTGGGAAAGTAGGGATATTTAGGTTGGCTCACCTACTCCACATTACTTTTGGAACAACAACACTTTTCTTTTTCTTTCCTCTCATCTTCTAAAACTGTTTTTATTTTTTAATTACGAATAAATTTTATAAAAGTCCTACTTTTTATCAAAACATAATCTTATAATCAACCTTTTAAATTTTTGGCATTAATTAATGTTTCCATTTTATTATTTTATTTAAATCAAAATAATTAGTCTTGGACAATTATTATCATTAAAAAAATTAAAATATGTATATAGAAAATTTAAATTTAATTACCGAAATCAAATATAAGAAATACAGATGATTAGTACTGTGTTATATATTGTGTGCCTTAAAATCAAATTAAAGTTAAATTAAATAACTAGAAGAATCCAATACTAGATTTATTAAAAAAAATTAATTAGTATATAATTAGTGGGGTTATGTTTTTCTGTTTCTGAGTCTTTAGATGTGTCTGATCCTACAAACGGATATATGTCAAAAAGTGCAAAGCTAAAAATACAAACAAAAAACAAATTTCAATGGATAAAATATTATTTAAAAACAAAAAATGAGAAATTTTTTTTTTCCAATGTAACGATGATTTACGAGATAACATGAATTTTTATTATATTTTAAATTAATTATAGTTAAATGTTCTTTTTGAAATTCCATGTTCAAAAACATTTTCAAATATTAGTCTCTTATCAAACAAACAACAAAAGAAAATAGACAATCAAACATTCTAATTATTTTTAGAATTAAAACTATCTCTTAAACCTAAAATGAAATGTTATTTGTTCATTATTACATATTATTATAACAGAAACTTATATAAAAAAAAAAAACACACAAAGAATACGTTATAAAAAAATTTAAGATAAATATATAAACATAGGATTCAAACCAATCAATATATGTCTATCCAAATCATTTAATCCATTTTAATATATCACGTTTAAAAACTTATTGATAAATAAAAAATATGTATATCAAAAGAATTATATTAAATATGTTTTATAAGAGATTATCAACTTTATATTACACAAATAATTTAAAACAAGAACATGTCACAGTGATATAAAAGTTCTCAATAGTCAATGTCTGCCATTTAGAATATTTGTAAAATAATACATGTCACAAATTAGTTCAACATATTATGTGACCTTAAATTATCCAATCCAGTGATATAAACATTTTCATTAACTTTGCAAATTCAAGAATATCAAATATTACATCATCAAGAATTTTATACATATAAATAACAATTAGATTAATTGATGGGAACACGTATTTAATTTTACTTTTAGATCATTTGAGCAAGTAATTATGGCTTAAGTGACTTTCATTTAACTATGAGGAAAATATTTATTGATCCTCTCATGCTAAAACTATCATAATATAGCTTAAACATGTCAAATCACTTAAATTATATGTTTTTAAAGGAGAAGAAATTGTTTTACTCTTATCTTGTGAGAGACAATGTCTCGCTTAAACAATAAAGATATTGCTTAAGTGATATGCTACTCTTATTTGTATGAAAAGATTTTCAAAAATTTTATCTACCTCACGAATACTTCTATCACTTTTGACAACTAGATATCAATTGAGCAATAGAAATCCTAAAAAGTAAAGAATACACTTCTCTTGCTCCAACCCAAACATAACTATAAGTGTTGCTTCATCTGTATGGTGACTCAAATAATAATATTTTGCACCATAACTTGAATATTTCAACAAATGCTTCATATTTCACATATGACTTCCCCCATTCAAAACTAATCAGTCTACCTACCTATTTAACATCTATCTCGTATATAACATATATGTATATGACTCAGGAGTTTGCGCAGGAATCTTAACAAGTGAAGGAGTATTGTCTTCGAATGTTTTTTTATTGCGGGTCTGTTTCGGTTATTTAGCTTCCGATATATCAGATTCGGTTTATAGTCCTTTTTGATTAAGTGTCCGTATCTCTTTTAGTATCTTCAATGGCATGAATACACTTGGTTTAATTTTGTTTTATATAACTGTATTAGTTACATTGGTGCACCCACGGTCATGTATAAGGGTTGGAGCCACTTAAAATGTTTCTTTGTATTTAATTTATTTTTGACTAATTAAAAAAAATATAAATCAATTCATAGTCCTTTTTCTAATACATACCTACTTACGATATAGACTTTCCTTAAGTTCATGTATGTATTGTTAAATTAATACTTGTTAGTAAGCAAAGTAAAATGAAACACTTCTACTCCAACCTTCGCTAAATTGTCATTTGCCTCACCGAAGAGAGTGCTTAGAATCAAGAATGTATTATGATGACAGTTAGTTATAAGGAATATTTTTAGGATTTTGTTAATGATTCTGTTTTAATTTAATATTTTATTTAATAGAATTTGTTTTAATTTAAGATTTTTTTCATTATTTCGCATTTGATTAGTTTTGTTTTGCAAAGAGCAGATTTTGTGGAGAATTAGTTCAAAACTGACTGAAGAAAGAGAATGACGCAGAATTGAAGGAAAAGAGGCTAAGTGACTTTTCGCTTGAGCTAGGAAGATAGCTTGGGCTAAAATCCACTTAAATTATGTTACAAGGAAGCCCTAATTCTGAGCGCAACTATTAGGGAGCGAATCACAAAATAACAGTCCAAAGTAACTGATTGCTAGGGCGAATGTTATTAAAAGGACCACCAGGCTAAGGAAGGAGGCATCCATCACTTACGATCCATCTTTTGAAGCACTTTTGCGATCAAGATCTTTTCTTTTCATCTTGTTTTGTGATTTCATGGCTACCATGCATAGCTAAGTTCTTTCTTCTTGGGATTGAATGTAAATTCTCTACTTTAATTGTACTCTTGATTAATATTTGATATTGCTTTATTCAATTCATCTTTGTTTAACGTTTTATATTAAATTGTCATACTTTAGATTTCTCATTGTGACTGAAAAACATTTTTTGAAATTAGAACCAAAAATGACTGCATATAGCAACTTATCTTAAAGCTGATTAAATTATCCTAATAACTAGACATAGAAGTTAGGAACTTTGGTTTATGAAATTCAATGCTAGAGAAATCAGGTTGAATACTTTTATTTGCGCATATTGATAATTGGAAAAGACAATATTAAATTAAATTAAGGATACATGCGAAGGAGAATATTATTATTCAATTCCAAGGTTTAAATATCTTTGTTAAATTTAAATCACATTTTAATTGTTATTTAATTTTATTCGTTCACGATACAAACATCAAACTGAATTTTCAAAGGATGCGATTCTGGACTTATTGTCTATATTACTTGCACACTCAGTATAAGAGTTGACACATTATCATTTGAAGAGCCCAACGACCCTAATAGGCAACATACCATGTAACTTTTGCAAAGACAAAGGAGGACAAAGGGAAAGTGATTTGTTTTTGTTGATAGGGAAGGGGCTTGAAGTATTTCCTTTTAAATGAGAAAATTTGTGGCTGTGATGAGAGACGTGCCATTGTCTTCGCAAAATTTTCCAACCTGTAGTTAAAGCATTCCATCTCAAGGTGAATTGAAACCGATGCATTTAATTACGAGTTCTTTGCTGTTCTAATTTCTCAAGCAAGGTTTTCCTTTCGTCATCACGGAGGGAATTGAACATGAAAACGGACTTGTCCCCAATGTCATCCTTGAAGTTGAATCAGAGTCCATGATCAGCAAATTTTGTACATGAACAGAAGATATAAACTTCTATGAACACAAATCCTCAAAAGTAAAAGTCTACCTTGATGGGTTGGGTGAATTTCCTTGCAGCAAATATCACAAAAAGAGTCATCCATGAAGCGAGCAAAGTAAGCTTAACTCCATCATCCATCAAACCAGTCTGCAAATATTGTAACCCGTGATTAACGGAAATTGCATGCAATGATATTGACGATAATAATAACGTCAGCGTCACTAGAAATGTAGGCATAAGCAGAATACTAATGCAATTTTTTTTCCTAAATTACCAAAATAAGTATTTTTTTTTATAAAAATTACATCCCTAGGTAAATCTTACAACTTCGGCTTTTTCTTTAAAGTTTTATTAAGGCATGTAATACGTAACACAACTTTGTGAGTTTTATACTTTTTTTTCCGACCACGAAGTCGTATACAACTTTAAGGTTTGTAATTTTTCTTTAAATATTTAAAGGAAAGTCTGTAATTCTTCATCTTCAAACTTCTTCGGTCATCATTCGTTCCCTGCTCTTTCTTGCACGAACCCACCAATGCAAGTAAGCGCATCGGGTTTTAGTTCCTCCACTACAGAGTTTTTATCACTGTTAACATCCAACTTTGAGGAAAATTCAAAATTTATATTTTATTAATTTAACATAAAACATCTCACCAATTGCTTCCTTTGTATGCTCTTTTTTTCAGACCTACAAAGTGTACTTGGGAGCATACTTAATGGTCCAGACCCTTCTCCCAGTGATCTTGAAACAACCACAAATTCCCATCATGAATTATTTTTGTCTTAGGTAAAGCAACAATGATTTTTAGTCTGTTAAATAAATGTTTTTGAGACATTCGCATTGATTAAATTTTATTAATCTTACAAGATGAGAGGGCAAAAAATAGTGAAAATTTTAATGGTTTTTCAATAAAGATATCTTAAAATTGAGATAAGATTTTATACCAGAGAAAGAAATAAGATTTCAAAACCTCCTACAAGAATTCTGAAGTACTCTAAATTGAAAATTCAAAGGAACCATGGCTACAGGTATATAAAATTATGGGTAATCTGTTTGATAGATAACATTAGAGGTAGGAAGAAAGAGAATACCAAATGCCCGAGAAGAATTGTAGGAATAACAAACGTAAGAAGTCCAGCTTCTAGCTTGCCATAGCAGAGTCCTGTTTAAAAAAGAACATAATTTTCAAGAATCAAGAAAACGCTTCTTTTTCAAATTGATATTTAATGGAAAAAGATAAGTTAGATGAAGCATTGCATTACCTTCCTTGAAGACAAGTCCTGTGAGGGCAGCAAAAAGAGGACCGACAAACCAGATAGCCGATGGGTTGTCGACCACATATAGTACTAGATTTTTATTAGCTGGTTGAGCAAGGGTGAAGTAGGCCGTAGCCGATCCAAGTACACCGAGCACCCACAGTGCTTGTAGGGCGAGCTTGATCTCAGAAACATAGATATGAATCAAGAGTAACGATAAACCCAACCCAGCAGATCCAAGGACATAAAATAGATCAAGATTTTGCTTCAGGGTAGTACTTAAGGCGGCGTTATCTGGTAAAAAGGCAGCAGAAGCAGCGGCGACCACAAATGATGTAGCAGTTGTTACCAATCCTGATCTGTACAAAATTACCTGCCATGGCGTAATAATAATAATAATAAAAATAAATGAGAATGGCTTACGACCTGAGTAGGGTTCTGGTTCAGAAGTCCAATCAAATTATGTTAATTATATATGTATCTAACTAATTGATGAATCCACACGAGACTAAACCTGTAAGAACATCGAAGATTGAATTGAAGTAAAATGAAATTATAAACATTATAAACAGGGGAAGCTTAGCTATCTCCTCTGCATCGAAAGAGAATGAGGACAGGATGAACACCTCTCGAACATCGGAGTCTTCAATGGTCCACGGCCCATATATGCCGTCATAAACAATGGTTTCGTCCACGGGACCTTGTTGCTTTTCTCCAACAGCTTTACACCCTACAGAGATTCTACATCCGGAAGAAGGAAACCGAGCACCACAACTTAACCTTGGAGTGCCGTTGTCAACTCTGCATCGTGGACCTGGAGGGCATACTGACGCCGTCACCGCCACCGTACTCAATCCTCGCAATGCCATGTTCTATTTTATCAGATTATATTTTATTTTGTATGCAGGATATTTCAGTTTTCTAAGGGTCATATATCAATCAAATTGGACAGTTGTTATAATGCACTTCTTTTATAAGTATCAATATTTCCTCTCTCTCACTCTTCTTTTTTATTTGTTTTATTTGGATAAGAACAAAAATATCAATGAAAGAAAAAAAGAAGAATAAATTGAAAAACATATTAAAAAAATTTAATATAAAAGAAATTAGAAGAAGTGAAAGAAATTTATTTCGCTTATTTAAATAACGAAAAATAAATTCTAATAATAATAATAATTATTATTATTATTATTATTTTTATTTTTATTAAACAATTAGTATATAAACAATATAATATAAATATGATTTTTGGTAATATTTTATTTATTTATTTTATTTTTTCTTTATTTTTTTAGGTCATATTTGTTTTTAGAAACGTAAACATTGAAATAAACTGCAAGTTTAAAAAAGAGTAATGATATATTGATATTGAGCAATTTAGCTTCATTTGACAAAAAAATAATATTTTTTTATTAAAATATAATATTTTATTATAAAATCAAGGGTGAGATGGTGTCATTTTGCTACTGCGGTGTTAAAGTAGATTAATTCTTTAAAAAAACTAAAAAAAAAAATTGAGAAAAAAACTATGACAACTTTTCCTTCAAATTTTCTTGTTTTAGGAAGATAGAAATTAAGAGAAGAAATTGAAAAAAGATAGAAATTAAGAGAAGAAGTGAGAGAACTTCATTTCCCTTATTTAAATAACAAAAACGAAATTCTAATAATAATATTATTATTATTATTAAAGAATTAGTATATAAGCAGCATTAGATAGATTGAGAAGTTATTCCGTCAACTCGAGAAATTGGTCAACGTATTAATATTCCAAAAAAATTTACCATGTTACTCAAAAATAAGAAAAGTAATTAATACATTTTTTTAAGATAAACTTCTTTATTTTTTGAAAGATTGTCTTTTTAAAATTTCTCTAAAAATTAAAAAAAATGAGAGGCTAAAAATATATTTAAGCATTATTATTAATATAAAGAATCATATTATACAAGAAAAACAAGGTCAGGTTCAGAATTATTTCCTTAACTACAAAAGTACGACACGGATTAATATTAAAAAAATCTGATAATATAATATGTGAATATATTGTTACAATGATATACACAAATAAAAAAATTAATTAATATTATTAATAAAAAATTTATAAAATTGTTAATCAATCAAAAACAATTGAAAAAGACGAAGTTAAGAATATACCTTATATGTAACTTATATCATAGTTTGCATTTCATAATCTGCTGACTTTATATTTGTTGGGAGAATCCGAGGGAAAAATATCAGGGAGATCTCACAAGAATGAGAATTGAGCCAAACCACATATAAGGGAATGACGCCACCTTCAACCCAAAACTTTAAGGCGTTGGGTTTGTGGGTCTCCTTACCTCACAAACTCCTCACTTGTACCGCCGTTCACACACTTATACGGGACACGCTTGCCTGAAACCCCCGTCAGGAAGACTTTCGATACGGCTCTGATACCACTTGTTGTGTACCGCCGTTCACACACTTATACGGGACACGCTTGCCTGAAACCCCCGTTAGGAAGACTTTCGATACGGCTCTGATACCACTTGTTGGGAAAATCCGAGGGGGGAAACCGGGGAGATCTCACAAGAATGAGAACCAAGCCCAACATATAAGGGAATGACGCCACCTTCAACCCAAAACCTTAAGGCATTAGGTTTGCGGATCTTATTTCTTATATGTTGCTCAACTTTCTCATTCCTACCCAATGTGGGACTTCGACTCACTTGAATATCTAACAATCTCTCCCTCAAGTGTGAGTCCCTCCTTTACCACATTGATACTCTCCCCCTCGAGCGGAAGCATTCTCAACCCGAGTACATTACTCATGACCCCTCACTTATACTGCCGTTCACACACTTATACGGGACACACTTGCCTGAAATCACCATCAGGAAGACTTTCGATACAGGGTCAAACTGTACTCGCCCAAGCCGTAAACCAATAGCTCTGATACCACTTGTTGGGAGAATTCAGGAGGGAAACACCGGGGAGATCTCAAACAATGAGAACTGAGTAAACCCATATAAGAGAATGACGCCACTTTCAACCCAAAACCTTAAGGCATTGGGTTTGTGGGTCTTCTTTCTTATTTGTTGCTCAATTTTCTCATTTCTACTCAATGTGGGACTTAAACTCACACTTGGATATCTAACAATATTGTTAAGATATTTAAAACAACGTATTTATAATAGAGAGGTGGATGTAAGCGGGTGGAAAAACAGAAAGAAACACAATTGAAAGTGAGATTATTTAGAAGAAAAGAAATAAAAAGATAAATAAAATGAAAAGAAAGATTATGTATGAAAGTTGGTAAAAGGTTTAATTGATATAATAAATTTCAAAAAATTCTAAAATAATATATTTTAAATAATCAAATTAATTTTATTATTATTTATTAATTTTAATTAAAAATTTTAAATTATTTTATTGATATTATTTTTTGTTACTTTTTTTTATTCTTTTTATCATTATTATATTACTATTGTTATCTATTATTTAATATTCTCATGTTCTATTTTTTATTATTAAAATTTCTTCTTATTATTTTTATTATAATTTATTTTATTATTATATAAATTTATTTTATTATAAATATTTTATTATTATTTTAATATTTAATATTTATTATTATTTTATTATTCTATAATATAATGATAGATTATAATATTATGTTATATAATATAATCAATTATCACGTGAACGAGGAGTAAATTGGTAAAATATTACTTTCTGACCTCACGTTTTAAAGTATATGATTTTTCTCTATTGTTTTTATAATAAGTTTATGTCATAAGTTTGTTATTTGTCTACATTATTCACCTCGAAACTAGTAAAGTTCACGATCTATTGAAAGTTTATTGAAAAAAGTTATTATAGTATATGGTATAATAGTAATTAGTATATTAATAAGTACATCATAAATAATATATTAGATAATTATACATTAATGATAATTTTAAATAAAATTTTTATAAATTAGATAATTAATAAATTATATTTAAAATAGATATCGTTTAAAAATTTTAATTTATTCAATTTTAAAATGTTAATTCATCTTAAGTTATTATAGTTTATATTCGTGAATATAAAGGGTAAGTAAAACTTTGATGAATGTTTGTCTACGTATATAGATGAAAATATATATATATATATATATAATCCACTCTTTTTTGTTAATTATATGTTTTAGTCATCAAATAATCTTGATATGTGATAAATTTATCATTAGACACATCACTTTGTTTGACTTTAGAAACAACATTAAACATTTTATATTATCTAACTTTATTATTGGACGCTTAAAGAAATATTCAATATTTTTCTTGTAGACCCACTTGGCATCCTATAATGGTTCTATCTCTCGATAGGTCCACCAAATCTCAAGTTTCATTTTTAAAAAAAATTTTCTCAAAGCAAAGGTCATCACCACATCAAGTTCATATATCATGGAATATTTGTTTACTCTAGTAGACTTTCAAATTACAATGGACTAATGTGTCTAAATAGTCTCATCTCTAGACTAAATGGTGTCTAAATAGTCTCATCTCTAGACTAAATGGTACAAATGCAAATTCAATCTTTGAAAATCTCTTTCAACATGATTGGATGATGGTTTGTACAATTGCTTTTTTGCTTGAACAATAACATTGTTTATCTCCACCATCTAAGTCACCACTCCATACTTAATTGAACTTCGTTTAAATTTAGAAGAAAACTTTCTTTAAAATTACGTCTTTATTTAGAATCACCCTTTATTTAGAAGGTGACAAGATTCTAAGTCTTTCCAGTCATATTTCACAACTCACATGAACTCTCTTCTTAACTATAAGTTCTAGCTTATTGTACGTTGGGCAACCAAGCACCTTAGACATAATTTGTCGACCTTCTAGACCACACCCTAATTGGTTCACAAAAAACATGTTGTGCTAAAAGCTTCAACCCAATACCTTTTATTCAATCTGGAAGTAAACAACATGCACTTGCTCTCTCTAACAATTGTTCATGCTTTCACTTACCTTATTCTATTACTGAGTATGATAAACAATGTAATGTCTCATAGTGTCTTTATCTCTACCGAAGTTGTTAAACTTCTTATAATAGAATTCCAACACATTATTTATCTTCAAACATTTAACTTTCTTGCTAGACTAATTAAGTATATGAGTAGGGCAATGTGTTGAAATGACTGAAAGCTTCAAATTTCTACTTTATTTTGGATACCCAATTCATCCTTGAATAATCATTAATGATAAAGAGGAAATACTTAACATCTCCCAGTGAAGGAACTCTTAAACCAACAATTAGAACGAGCATAGTGTTGTAGGTGCATAGGTCGCACGGATCAAGTTATAATTAAATTATGACACTTAGTCTACTACACTCTTAAGTAAAAGGAGTTGTGCCCTGACAAAAAGCTATAGTTTCTTACTACTAGTATGTGTTCAATCCAACAATTGGTATCAAAGTCAATGTCACGAGTCCGATTTCAAGTGGGGCAGTTGTTCAAGGGTAGATTATTGCAAATTACACAATTATTATATGGCGTAGGGCAGGTGAGCTAGGTCAGAATCAAAGAGTTTGATTCCTAATGAGACAATTGCTGAGGAGAGATTATTACAAGTGACATCAATTATTTTGTGGGACAGGTCAAGTGGGCTAAGTCATAATCGAATCATGACGCTTGGATGGAGTTTTGCCTTGACTAAAGGCTATAACTTTTAGCCTAGTGGTAAGTGTTCAATGAAACACATAGTTTAATATGTCTTCTCATATTGTACACCTCTTTAAAAAAACTGTCTATGTTGTTTACCATAGATGCAATGCTCACAAAACTTGATACATGCAAGGATGAGACACATGTGGAGTAAGAGAAGGATGAGCACGAAGGACCAAAAGCAAGAAGCATGGTTAGAAGAAAATAATAAAAAGAATTAAAGAAGCAATTTGAAGACAAAAAAAAGAGGAAAAATCAGAGCTTTGAAAGAAGAGACCAAAAAAATCAAATAGTTAGAGCTCTTGAAAATAACTGACTCCTGGACCCTAAATATGATTTTGCAGACCATTTCCTTATCTTTGTTTTTTTTTTATAGTTTCCATAATAAATTATGGTGGTAACTCCTATGTTTTTTCAATATTTTTTTTTACTTCGTCGTGGCCCTGGTTACAATAAATGATGACTCCACTAGGAAATTTTGAAAAGAAAATTTGTGGTGTCGTCGTGATCCCGATTGCGACACTTATTTTCATTCTTACACACATGTGTTACGCCATTTTCATTTTCCATTTGGTGGGTTTTGTTTTTCATTGCCTTACAAGTTGCTCTAGATCCTACATAATCGCATGAATTCATATAAAAGATGTAGAGCCTCCTGGTGGTTACCTAGTAACCCACACTTATACAACTTCCATCACTCTCTCACTTATGTGGCCTAGAGCCATAAAACATTATCAAACATTATGGAGCCTATTATACTGGAACCTTTTAGAATATATAAACTAGTCACCATGTTCACTTCCATTACCACAACATTACTCTTTCCAAACACCTACATCACACCTCCTTCAACACTAAATGTTAACCTTCTAACATCTAATGCACCTACTGAAATTTGGTTCTCCAATTTTTGAATGTGAAAAACGTCTAACAATGCCCTTACTACAATATCTTATACAAATCTTAATAGGATTGTAAGGACTTTGTAGGACCTTAATCCAATGGCTATGATATAGATTGTAAGGACTTTGTAGGACCTTGATCAACTCTATAGGAAATGAAGAACAAAACCCATAAGAGAATAAAATAGTTAAAATGAACAATGAAAGCCAAGGGATGAGAGTGCATTTGATAATGTAAGAAAACAACTAAAGAAATAAGAAAACAAATTAACAATGAAACAAAAATTAATTGAAGGGAGGAGAAGAGGAAAAACACGTCACCTTAGAGAGAAAAATCCAAGGATAAGTGCATGAAGAGCCACCACTAGAAAAAAATTTATTTAGATCAAAACTCAAGAACAACAAAAGAGACACTCAGATTCTCTCAAAAACTTCAAAGGCTATCTCTCATTCATCTAACTTGTGAACTGTAAAAAGAAAGGGTCTCCTTTTAAAGAGATAAATCTATGCCATAGAGAAGAAGAAAGAGTCAAAATGGTTAACAAAACTTAAGTAGAATTAACTAAGCCTAATCCATTGAAATTAGGGAGTTCACATGATAATTTCTAAAATTTACGGAATGAAATGATCATGAAAGATTATGTGAAATTTTGACACATGGATGGTGCCAACCAAGAGAGTTCTAATGGTCATGGAACTTCTCTAAAGTTATTTCCATCCAATGCTTCACTTCTCTTAAGTTCCTTCTAAATTTAAAAACTACACATGCTTATTATCTTTATTTCTTTCTCTAAAGCTTTGACTCTTCTTGTTTTTATATTCAAATTATTTCTTTATTTCCTGTTCTTTATCTTTTCTAGTAATGCTCATTGTCTTTATTCCATGAAACTCTTTTTCCTCTTATTTCTCAGGTACCTCATCCTTACATGTATCAACTCATGATTTTGTAAGGATTATCCTTGTCCATCAACACATTACCGTCAATTGTCTCTTTATATATCTCAAACTAACTCTATTTTGGTACATGTAGAAAGTACAACTAGAGTTCATAATCTACATTTTAGAGTAATTCAACTTATCAAAAGCATTATATGATCATAATTACACTTAATCATCATGAGAAGTAGCAATTTATCTATTGTGATAATCTTTCTTACAATGATTTCATTTTTTTGCAGTAATTAAAGTTGTCCCATAGATAGACCTTGCTCTTGAATTTCTTCTTGTTCCTTTTCCTCTTAATAGTAATAAAAATATCAACCCCGAAGGACCAACTTCATCCATACCCTAGTTGCTTTTTATCGAATCTCTTTATCAAACAAAACTTTACCTCTTCTAATGTGGTTCAGTATTTACCTACACTTAAAAGATTAACAAAATTCTCAAATGAAGGGAGAAACCTAACTAGAAGAATCACTGTCAGATCTGTCTCCTCTATATTCACATTCATATCTTACGGTTCACTATAATTGCCTTAATCCTCCTTTAGAAACGTATCCTCCTTCCTGCAAAATCTAAATAAATTGTTCTTGATAAAATAATTTACTTCATTTGGATTTTGTCACAAACAACTTCACAAATTTCAACCACAAATGAGAAACAATTTATTCACTCACTACCTCATAAAAAGTTCATCAAAAAGAGACAAAAGGATTAGAGAATGAGTTTTATCCTCCTAAACTCTCATAAAAAAAACTCTTCCATATTTATATTTCTGATAGATAAAGATGCTCGAATTTCATGTTTAACAAAACATGCATCTCGATGTACGACAAATTAAAATTATTCTTTCCAATCATGTTGGTCATCTTTTTAAAGACTTTCTTTATAAGAAAAGAAACAAAAGAAATGACCTTTTTAAAGACTTTCTTTATAAGAAAAGAAACAAAAGAAATGACTGATCTTAATTAAGGATAATTACGAATAGATACAAAATAAAATATTAATTAATTGAGTATCTGAATAAAAAGAAATTCATACAAAAATATGTAAGAAAATTAAATAATTTAACAAATATAAGAAAAAAAAAACACAACAAAATATCAAACCTATAATGTAAAAAGAAGATAAATATATAAATAAACTAATTCTTGATGAACACGAAAAATAATATACAATAATAACACACAAATATCACACGCTAAAAAAAAAATCATAAAAAAATTATCAATACAAATAATACAAACCCTAATAATTTGATAATTTTTTCTTAAGAAACTTAATAGTTATATAATATATATATATATATAAATTAGCTACAACGTAACTAACTAGATAACCAAATCATAGAAAATCTAATTGACTATACAAATTAACTGTGTATTAACAAAAATGAGAAAATGTTGGTATTTTCATAAAATAGATACAAACCACGGTACACTGGAACGAAAGTTGTTAATTAGTCCATAAGATGAAAAACCTATACAAGATGACAAAGGACATTCTTAAGATTTGTCATCCCTTATTTCTAATTCTTTTAATACTGAATTTTTTTCTCAAATTCTTCATTTTCTTTGAACTGAAATTTGAAAAAAGGAAGAGACTTATAAAAAAAAAATGCACATATGGATCTTACTCAGGTACTAATTTACTACTTAATCTAGAATTCATTGTTTAATGAATTTAAAAGGACAGAAGATAAGTTTATCCACTACCATGAATACAAGAAATTATGTAAAAAATAAACCTCGATAGGGAGTAAGAAAAGTACTAACGGGGATTTAAATTGAAATTCGTGTTGGTGACATTTGTATAGCCAGAGGTAGCAGAAAAAGAAAAGGGAAAATGATACTTTGATACTGTATTATCTCTTATTCCTATTTGACATTTCGACGTGGCATGTGCTGTCTCGCGTGACATGAAAGAGAAAACGCAGTTGTTTTTGGCATTCCACCCCTGAGACACATATGTGTTCCAAAATTACAAACAGCGAACCACTTATTTGAACTGAACTAACCACTTAGTGTTTTCACCCCTGAGACAAGTGTGTTCCAAAACTACACATAGCGAACCACTTATTTAAGCTAACCACTTAGTGTTTTCACCCCTCAAACATGTGTGTGTTCCAAAACTACACACAATGAACCACTTATTTGAACTGAGCTAACCACTTAGACATTTCACTTGAGACACGTGTGTGTTCCAAAACTACACACGACGAACCACTTATTTGAACTGAGCTAACCACTTAGACATTCCACCCCTGAGGCACATGTGTGTGCTCCAAAATTACACACAGCGAACCACTTAGTGTTTTCACCCCTCAGACACGTGTGTGTATTCCAAAACTACACACAACAAACCACTTATTTGAACTAAGCTAACCACTTAGACCTTCCACTCCTGAGACACATGTGTGTGTTCCAAAACTACACACAATGAACCACTTAGGTGAACTGAGCTAACCACTTAGACCTACCACCCCTGAGACACATGTGTGTGTTTCAAAATTACAAACAGCGAATCACTTATTTGAACTGAGCTAACCACTTAGTGTTTTCACCCCTGAGACATGTGTGTGTTCCAAAACTACACACAGCGAACCACTTATTTAAACTGAGCTAACCACTTAGTGTTTTCACCCCTCAGACACATGTGTGTTCCAAAACTACACACAACGAACCACTTATTTGAACTGAGCTAACCATTTAGACATTACACCCGAGACACGTGTGTGTTCCAAAACTACACACAGCGAACCACTTATTTGAACTGAGCTAACCACTTAGACATTCCACCCCTGAGACACATGTGTGTGTTCCAAAATTACACACAGCGAACCACTTATTTGAACTGAGCTAACCACTTAGTGTTTTCACCCCTGAGACATGTGTGTGTTCCAAAACTACACACAGCGAACCACTTATTTAAACTGAGCTAACCACTTAGTGTTTTCACCCTTCAGACACATGTGTGTTCCAAAAATACACACAACGAACCACCTATTTGAACTGAGCTAACCATTTAGACATTCCATCCGAGACATGTGTGTGTTCCAAAACTACACACAACGAACCACTTATTTGAACTGAGCTAACCACTTAGACATTCCACCCCTGAGACACATGTGTGTGTTCCAAAATTACACACAGCGAACCACTTATTTGAACTGAGCTAACCACTTAGACATTCCACCCCTGAGACACATATGTGTGTTCCAAAATTACACACAGCGAACCACCTATTTGAACTGAGCTAACCACTTAGTGTTTTCACCCTTCAGACACGTGTGTATTTCAAAACTACACACAACGAATCACTTATTTGAACTGAGCTAACCACTTTGACATTCCACCCCCTAAGACACATGTGTGTGTTCCAAAATTACACACAGCAAACCACTTATTTGAACTGAGCTAATCACTTAGTGTTTTCACCCCTCAGACACGTGTGTATTCCAAAACTACACACAGCGAACCACTTATTTAAACTGAGCTAGCCACTTAACCAAAAATAACTGCCTTTTTTCTTTTATTGTCAAACAAAGGTAAGAGAAAATGCAGTGTCAAATTAATATTTTCCAAATAAAAGAGCAGTAGAAATTAAATTGGATATAAGAGGCAATGGCAATAAATAATAATATAAAGCCTTGGTCAATAAGCTTTAATTTGGTAGTTAAGGGTCAATAAGGTGTTTGTTTAGTGTAGAAAACCCAGTTACAAATAACAAACAAAGTGCAGTCTGAAAAGCCGCAAAACGGAAACGCCTCTCTCCTCCATTTCTGTGCCTCTAGGTGCTTTGTTAGAGAGAGAGATGAGGTGAGCATCTCTCCTAAACGGCGTAATGGACATCCGAAAAGGAGACACGTGCCGAAGAAAAAGAAAAACGGTTCGGTCCAGTTGATGGCTTTAGAGCAGGAATTGTCGCTGGGTCAGAATACGAATAGGAATAGGAATACGGATAGGAATCCGAACCCAGTGGAGGGCGTGGATGTTCGGGGGGAGGGTGGAGATGAGGGAGGGAAAGCGCCGAGACTGCCTCGGTGGACAAGGCAAGAAATTCTGGTTCTGATACAAGGAAAGAGAGACGCTGAAAACAAGTTCAGGAGGGGTCGCTCGGCCGGATTGCCTTTAGGGTCGGGTCAGGTGGAGCCCAAATGGGCATCAGTTTCTTCCTACTGCAGAAAGCACGGAGTCAACAGAGGTCCGGTTCAGTGCCGAAAAAGGTGGAGCAATTTGGCCGGAGACTACAAGAAGATCAAAGAATGGGAGTCTCAGATAAGGGAGGAGTCGGATTCCTTTTGGGTCATGAGGAACGATTTAAGGAGAGACAGGAAATTGCCGGGATTTTTTGACAAGGAGGTCTATGATATTCTCGATTCGGGCTCCCAAGCTCCGGCGTTGGCCCTCGCTCTTTCGTCGCCGCCATCAATCACAGTAAAGGTGTTCAAGGACATGGACATGGACACCAAAAGAGGGCCTGCCCCTGCCCCTGCCCCTGCCTCTGCCTCAGCCTCGGACCCTGCCCCTTCCCCTTCTGAGCCTGAGGAGCCTCACCTCTATGATAGTAATCGGAGCGTGCCTGTCGTGGATGGCTTGTTCTCAGATTTCGAACAAGACGAAGTATCTGCCAGTCCTGAGAAGAAGGACATTTTGCCGCCCTCCAACACGGATTTTCCTGATCCCACTCCTATATCAGGTTCAAATTTTTATTCCATTCCATGTTTTCTAATTTCTCGTACGTGATTTTATTCCTTTTTCCTTTTCTGCACTGCACTGACACTCTACTATCTTGCTTTTCCACTTTGTCATCCATCTTCTTTGCTTGCTTGCTTCTTGTCTTGTCTTTTTCTTCTACTTTTACCAATGATATTGTTGTGCCAGTGTTACACGTCTGTCTCTTATAAACATGGAAAAACTATAAGCACGTCACAATGTTTGATTGCTGTCTGGACCATTGCCTGCATTTTTCTTCTCCTTTACAGAAAAGCAATGTCAACCACTCCTCCGTGGATGCCAAGGGGAAGGTAATGATCAATATAATGCGGCACAGCCATCACAATTGCTTTATCACATTTTTGTTATTGCTTGTGATTTCCCAAAGGCTTAAATATACTTTTAGTTTAGTATAGGAATCATTTTTCCCTCCCTAGTTTTCAATCAGCTTATTTTTTACAAAAGCACCTTAAATAAAGAAATCTAAGCTTATTTTAAAACAGCTGACTTTTAGACTTGTTTGACTAATATTCTCCATAAGCACTTGGAAGAGAATAAAATAAGGCAAAATAATCAACTTATGCACTTTGGCTTTTGGAGAAGCTTAATGAGATAGGTAAGTTTATTAGTTGATTTTAGATGAATTCTAGAGTGTACCGTCATGATAGATGGTCTACCATGCACCAAAATTTGTAACCCTTCGAATAATCTCATCCTTTCCTTTCAGTTTTCTTCATCAAAATTTATTTCGAGCTGATAAATCATTGTATGCTCCAAGATTCACTCCACCTACAATGTCACAACACCAGCTTGGTGGTCGGTCAATTAGCATTGTTAGGATTGCTACTGACAAGATCTCCGACATACTAAAACGCGCAACAAGAACCCTGACAAGAAAAGGGACATTGAGATGCGTTGAACCCCATCCCTAACTTTGTTTTTGACCGACTTGCATCGATTGGAAGTTAATTACCAATCTGTTTTGGACCAACTTGTGTCAATTGGGAAGTTAACTTGCAATTTCAGAATTTGACGCTTGATGGTGAGGATGAACACGATGTTTTTGGTGTTTCTGAGGAAACTGATTTGGATATCTGAGATATGTAGGAAAGGAGAAGAAAACAGGGGAATCAAAAGGTTGCCACTGGAAATTAATGCTATGTTAGCCTATATTACATTTCGGTTAATTATTGAACAGAAATTCTGAAGTGAGAGACTTAGTCTAAAAACAATGATAACTAAATGTGAGCAATTAAAACAAAGAGAGGACCAAAGTCACACATAGATTCAAGTATGAGCTAACAGTGCGATTAAGTCATTTTCAAACGAGAATATCCATTTGGCAAATTTAAGACTCAAATGATATTGTTAGCAATAGCTTTCAGTTCTGGAATTATGTTTAGTTAAATTCCAACTACGTTTGGAGAATTTTTTTAATACAATATTTATTTTTCAACTTTTTTCACAAGTTAAAGTAATCTTCTTTAATGCATTTCAACTTCTCTAGAAGTTTCCTCATCTAGTTTTTTTTTTTTTTTTAAAAAAAAAAACTTTTTTTTTTTTTTTTTTTTTTTTTTGAAAAAAAAAAACTGATGTATAAGTTGATTTTAACTTGTAGAACTCTATAATTCATCTTGCTATCTCTTTTTTTTTTTCTTTGAAGCACTTATTGATTTTTTCTAAAACATTCTTAATATTTAATCTGATGAGGCTTCTATGCGTTGTTCATAGGACAGCTTTCTCACTTAACCAATTTTGATGTGGGAGGCTCTAATCTTAATGATAATGCCTGTTTAAGTTAGTTAAACTGCACTTAGTGACAAACCCAAAAACATGGAAGTTACTTCAATGACCTTTACTTTATCTCCAGAATATAATGAGCATGGAGCTTTTAGACCTTGAATCAACTAAAATTCATCTGTCTCAGCTTGCTACCTTGTTCAATATCTAGACCACTGCTCTTTTTTCTGCTGCTGCTTCTGATTCCTGCAGTAGCCTGAGAATGGAGTTGACTGGGTTCGTCAGTTTCCTATTTCTGAATTTGGAATTTCGATAATGCCAATATATAATTATTTCTTGTGCTAAGTATCATTTAGTTGTGTTCGCCTTTTCTAGGGATAATCATCCAACGTGTGATTGCTTACTTAAATGATCCAGAAATTTTTTTGAAAGCTCGCATATAAATCATGCATCTGTACAATATGAATTAGATCAAGGTTCGTCATATATAGGTAAATGATGTCAACTTGTATAATCACACAAGTAATGCTACTTATAATTCACTTCGCTCCTCCACAAGTCATTGGATGGTAAATTCTGCCTAAATTTTTTTTGAAAGGTCCAAATTCTTTACATGCCTCATATGGTACAAGTAACTCTTGAACTATTCATGTTTCAGAGGCATGCCATTCATAATTAGCAAATTCCTGGATAAAATAACTCCTTGAGCTCCGTGAAATAGCCCGAGATTATCAGATAACTGCCTCCCAGCCACAAGCACTGATTGTAGGATTTTAAACTTTTTACCTTTAGCTTCTTATAATGGACGTAAAAATAAAGGTGCTGGTTTAACAATGATAACATTGAGGACTTGACTGATGTTTGATTATACATTTAATTTGTTTAAGCGTCTCTTTTTTCCATAGGTGTGACTAACGATAAACGGACTACTACAAATCCAGAAATGGGTTCTACCTCTCAAGGAGAGCGAAAAAGGAAGCGGTTAGCAACTGATGGAGGGGAGGAGACTTTGCAAATTCATTTAATTGATGTCTTAGAAAGAAATGGCAAGATGCTAAGGGCTCAACTTGAAGCGCAGAATATAAATTTCCAGTTGGATCGTGAGCAGCGGAAAGTCCACGGTAGTAATTTGGTTGCTGTGCTTGATAAGCTTGCAGATGCTCTAGGGAGAATCGCTGATAAATTATAGCGCAAGAGCAATCAGAATACATTGTACATAACAGTTGAAGTCCTGTAGATAATTGGGGTTACTGTTATTTATCACAGGATGTCTTCTAGAAGATGACTGCCACACTTGTTCCCCATTTGTTTTCCTTTTTGGATATGCCATATTTTTGTGGTTTATTACTGCCATTTTAGGATTTTACACACATTTGGATTGCCTCTCTCTCTCTCTCTTACTGCTATATTAATATACCTGAGGTTACACGAATCTTTCCCTGGGAAGCAAAGATGGTTTGTATGGACGACATTTCATGTTTAGATGCATTTTTATTTTCATTAATGGTTCATAATTTCTTTGTTCCTATGGCTCACAGGGTTTTCTAGGTATTGTTTTAATTTGCTGGGATAGCTTTATAGAAACTTTTTATCTACCCGTCTGAACCCTTCTTAAAAGAAGGCTTTTGCACCTTGCACCTCTTTAGATTCTCTCTTCACTTCCCCCATCCCAGTTGAACGCCAAAATGACTTGTGCTTGTAATTTAAAGATTTTGATTTATTTTTCCTTAAACATTCTTCCTACACACCTAAAGCCCCACTGTCGAAATAGAAGTGTTTTTTTCGATTCATTCAGGAATGTTGTCGCACATGGCTGAAACATGATCGCAGAGCTACTGGAATGTTGCCGCACGCACACACACCAGAATGCCACCGCGCACCTAATGTCACTAGAAACATAGGTAAGTCCGAACTGGTTTTTTACGTTGTCTGCATTGCCTCTGTTATGGTTTTCGGAAAATGTATTCCATAGAGGAGGGAGTCTTAGGAATACAACTCTCCGAATGATATGACATATTGCAATTAACATTCTGTAATAGGAATACATTCCACAATATTATTTGGGATTTATCATTCTTAACTTTTTTATCCTTTTATGGATTAGACGCATCTAGACTGGTATCGTCTGTCGTTTGTAGTTAGTCGTTATAGACGGTTATTGTCTATCATATGATGTTTTCGTCTATTGTTTGTTAGACACTCTACACATAATGGTCTGCTACTTTTCTTGGGAAGTCGCGATCTCGTTTTGTATATACTGTAGTTTTGCCTCTGTACACAGGTTAGACACAATTAATCAACATACTTTCGTTTTGTTTCCTCTTTTCTCTCGTACTATCATGCTTTGTTTTCTATATTGTACGCAGAGTTTCGTTCTTTCTTTTTTGCAATGCGTTCATTTCTTGTCTTCGGTGCAATACGTTCATTTCTTATCATCATATCAAAGTCATTTAGAGCTTCTCCTAATAAGATTTATCGGATAGTTTCACGTACGAGTTGAACAGTCTCAATATAAAGGATGTGTTTGAGATATTACGACTATATACAAAGTTAATTCATATTATATAAATGGGTGCAAAATTCACTTTACAAACCAATTTTATAACATTGACTTGAGCAAGTCCACTTTTTAAGAATCACCATTATTCAGAATGACTAATTATAATATCAAAGGTAATCCAAGATGTACTATAAAATAGCCCTTCAGAAGTATTATCTGAAATTGTTCTTTGTTATTTGAAAAGACGTAATTTAGAATGATAATCAATTTTGTCAATAATACTCTAAAATGAATTCTTTATTAGTCATTATGGAATATTATTGAACTATTCGATATGCCAACCTACAAAGAATTAATCTCAATAATTTGACAATCACTTTGTTAAGTACTTTACAAACAAAATTAGAGCTTAATCACGATTATTAGATGATGTTTAACATTCCAAAAATTTTAGTATCTTCAAATACCATAATTTATAATATAAAATTTTTTAGATATAAAAATGTTTTATTAGACAATCTCCACGAATATACACAGATGCTCATCTAGCATATGTCTTCTACAACGATCTATCATTCTATATTAACAAAGACTTGAGTTTTAAAGAATCATTTGAGAATAAATATCGAAAATATAAGTTTCGAAAAATTCTCTATTGTCTAGCATGAAGACTGGATCATCTATGAAAATCATCTGCCATATAGTTTACCATCTATCAGAAGCTTATTATTATGTCTTCTATAATCTAACCCTACGAACTCATCTTAGATGTGTGTCATAATGACATCATCTAGTAAAGTTTATTCTTTGTGAACATCCAATGGGTATATTATCAAAAGATCATCTAAGACATCTATGTGCTTCTTCTAATAAAGACCTTCTACTATGATCACGTTCTATAGGATTCATCTAGCATGACATTTTGAATAATCTTTTTATTGGTGAATCGTCTATCATGTTTTAGACCATCTAGTATGTTCTTTACTATATGTAGGTGAGTTTACCTTTCAAAACCAAACTCATGAAGTACAAATATATGAATGACTATTAAATCAATTAAATACATCAATATATCATATTTGTAGTCTTATTAATTGCAAGATTTTTCACTAATATCAAAAGAACATGTTATAATTCTAAAACTAAGGTCAAAATTTGTATTGAATCAATAGAAGAACAAGAATTAAACGCAAACATTACAGTAACAAAACATTTGAAAAAAATACAAGCTACAAGTGAAGTAACACAAGCAAACAAAGAAATAAAAACCCTCCCAACAGTGACTTATTCCCTATAACTTTAGTCAATCTCCGTTCACCCTGCATGCAACGAAAATCATATCTGATTTCTTTGAATAGGTAAACTCTCTAGCAATCGGTTCATGGTTAAGAATTTTAAATATGAATTTAATTCAACAAGTATAATAGAGATTGAACAAAAATCATGAAAGAATTTCATACACTATTGGAAGCAACCTGAAAATGCATAAAATGGGTAAAAGAACATACTATCATTACCAAGCCTCCAAAGAAAAGTAAAGAAGATAACGAAAATAGAGAATAAAGAAGAAACGAAAGAAACCAAAATATGAATTGCCAATCATTAACTCATCTTCGATGAAACTAAAAACTAAAAAAATTATCCACTAAACCTAACTCTAAACAATTATTTCTAATCATCAAAACTTTTAATGGACAATATATAAATATTACAACCAAGCAAACTTAAAGTAAAACCACAAAATCCATAAAAATAGAACATTCAATCTAATAAAAAATCTCAATACAATTGATAAAATGAAATAAGATTCACGAGCACATATGAAAACTAAACGAAAGTAAAGAAAAAAGAATCACAATAAAGAGCAATAAAGTGCTGAAATGAAAGAAGTAAGGAGAAAAAAAAAAAAAAAACTTCGAACCCTAAACTCTTTTCTCCATCACAATAAAGTTTTCTCGTAAACAAAAATCTAAAAGGAAAATAAAAGTTTAACTAAAATCTAAGACTTAGGTAATGTGTTTTTTCTTTTCACGGTCTCGAAATTGTCAAGTTTTTTTATAACCAATCCCACTTATTCCAAATATTCATGTAGTTACACGTGATTCAGTTATATTTCAACTGAAATTTAGTTTCATTTTCTATGAAATTTCAGTTGTGCGCTTCTGACTTTTAAAATTGCTTATTACGAAAATGTCTCTAACTTGCTTTACTTTTCCACAATTACATTTCAAAAAGTGTATTAATTGAAAAAAAAATTCAGAAAAAAAGCATGAACTAAAAATCTACTAAAAAATCTCTATTTAAAACATAAAATTAATCTAATTTTTATTAAAACATCTCAATCATATGAAAAACATAAATCTTTATGAAAACACTAAAAATAAAACAATACTTAAAATATACAATTAGTCTAAATAATTATAAATAAAATAAGTGTTATCAACATTTTATCAAATATTCAAGATTGACAACACACATTAATCATAAACTATGGTTAAGAAGCCAATTGAACTTACAGACCTACTCCCTTCATGCATACAAGTAAAGATAGATATATGTAAATAAGTAAACTCCCTAAAATAACAAGTAATGATAATTTAACTTTAGTTATAATTTTAGTTATAATGAAATCACTAATAATTAAAAATATTAATACTACTGTTGAGATGAAAAGAAATTTAGAACATAAGAGTAAAGATTCTGCACCAAGAATGAACTAGAAGATCGAATAAAGAATATATAAGATATCATTGATTTGTGTATCAACAATTATTCTGCAAAATTGATGGTCATTCAGGAAGAGCTGTTTTGCAGAATCAGTTGCTTCCAGAACAACTATCGGGAAAATACTGTGATGCATGTGTTTTAAATTATGAAATATCTAGAAATATCTTTTTGTTTTTAAATATAAATGATTTTAAATATAAATTACTGAGATAAGTTTTCCCAAAGAGTTTAGAATTCTTCAATAATGAACTTTATGAAATAAATAAATTTTGATAATTTGTTGGAGAGTGAGTTTACAGTGAGGTTTGTGTGTAGGCCATTGTATTTGTTTAACATATTGGGGAAGTAAAATGGAATCCCGAGCGCCAAGCTGTCCCTAGTTGCCACATTCCTTCCATAACAAGAGGAAGGGAAGGTGAAAAAAGAGGAAAGATGATTGATTACACAATCACCCTTTTGCTGTTCTACGTTGTATGTCATCAAATATCAAGTTTTTATGATGAACTCTCCTCAAAAGGAGATTGGTAGGTTACTTTTAATTCTTAATGCACAATCAACATTAGATGTGTTTTCTTCCAGTCCAACCATTTTGTTGGAGGTTCGTGCACACGATTTGTGAAACACATTCACACACTAAAGAAAGTCTGAAAGTTTCGTTCCATTATCACTCTAAATTGTTTAAATTTGTTTCATATATAGTCTTTCTACCAGAAATTCAACTAAAAAGCATTCAACGCTTAACATATAAACTAAAGAATAGAAGAAAAACGTATAAGGATTAAAAATTTTTGACGGTGAGTCACAAATCTTCTTAATATTTGTAAAGAAAAAAATTATTTAATGTTTAGAAATATGAAAGCATTTAATATTTATTCATATCTCCGAATTTCATGAGTGAACCATCTCAATGATGAGGTTTTTCTATGATTAATATTCTGACAGGTTATCACTGTTATTTATGCCATCAATACTGGAACAAGAGAGCGATAACTTCATCAGTTCCTAAATTTCATCATAGTCACAATAACAGTCAGTATACCTGGAGCTAACAGCAAGAGTAAACTCATTCGAACGCACACAACATAAAATTCACAATTCAAGATAAAATTCACAATTCATATGCATAAATCAGCAAATCTCTAAAGCAAATTAAGCACACATTTAAGTTAAGTCCACTTTCGTGCAATAGTTAAGTCCTGATCAACTTCCTTTCTGGATGCTTCCCAAAGTCGATGTTCAATCCCCAGTTTCCTCAGCTCAGAAAGTCCTTGCTCAACTGGAATTTGAAAAATCCACGTAAGTAATACAGTGCAGATTTTCTCAATAATACTAATAAAGAATTCATCCCTTAGCCAACAATGTAAATAGAAAAAAAAATAAAAATTAAAGCATATCTATTGTATGCTTACGAGAAGACTGCCACAATAGGAGAAAGGGCACGAAAAAGAATTGGGTGTAAAATACAGAAGCCACGAGAAAGGAACAGTTAAATGTTGTTTTTGGTACATGGTGCGGGACATGAAAAGTAACACTAATGGCACACTAGGCCATACATGATAATGGGAACAAAGCAATACATCAAAATTTTAAGCACAATCATGCATTTTGAAGTGTAATAAGGTGTCCGAAATAAGCACGTTCCATTATAAACATATAAACAAAGAAGACTCTCCCGTACCATGTCATTACCCAATCTAGATAGACTCTAGGCCTACAAGATGAGACGTGTTCCATGAATAAAGGTGATTAGTAGCAAGGCATTGACTCAAGAAATGTTACTGGGGGCAATAACAGAACAACTTTCTACGAAACTATTGGAGAACAATTCAAATTTCCAAACTAACGTAATGTGAGAAAATTTAAACGTACATTCCAAAAGCTACTGGAATGTCCTTAACTCTTGGAGAACTCCACTAGGAGAGGTAAGTAAACTGGTTGGATTAGTAAAACTCACTAGTGTCATTAATGAACGAAGTCATGGTCCTTTGCTATATAAAAGGGTCATGTAAAGAAAGAAAACCTAAAGATTGGGTCTTGCAATGAGAAGGGTATTCTCAAGTTAGTCCACAAAACTTGTAATCGTATTTGAGATAATAAATATTTCTAAGATATTCCCGTGGATGAAGGCAAGAGCTGTCCAACCATGTTAAATTGCTCTCCTCTCTTTTGCTATTTCTACCAGTGATATTTTTTTTGCGTCTCATACTATGATTTTCAATGTGCATGAGATTTCCCCCCATCAGAAACCAAATATTATAATACTGGATTGAAACATCCACGTGTACTACATAATAATTTATGAAAACAAAAATGCTAGACACTACCATCAACAGCATCATGTGATGTAGGTGAATGCCCACTCCGACCAATCCAAAACTGAAGACGTTCTTTGGCTATGTCCTCCTCTATACCATGAACCTTGGCTCTTCTCCAAAAATATGTCAGCCAAGCCTGTACACGAAGAGTAAATTCACATAGAAGGCATGTTTCAGTAATACAAAGCACACATTTCTAGTCAAACAGAGAACCGTGAGAGTAAATGTCATCTTCACTGGTTGCAGATCCAAACTAGATGCAAGCCATCAACATTTTGAGAAGGGAGGTAAATCATTAAAAAGTACATGCTACAAAAATTAAAATCAAACAATCGTGTAATCCAGAATCTAGAAAAGCACGCCTTCTCATAGAGAAGAAATAAAATAGATTGTTATATACAAACATTCCAAGAAGCTGATAATAATAAAGAGCATAAATAGTTCATAAGAGAACAGAATACCTCCTTGAAAAGAACATCCTCAGACTCCTCCGGACTCAATTCTACATACAAATAAAGATATTAGCTTTAACTTCTCATTTGCATTTTTGCCAAAAAGGGAGACCGCGTAGCTATTTCAGCTAATAGTAGGTGGGAGAAAACTTACCAAAGGCTTCCATAAACTTAGGGTCCCCAGGTGATTTAATATCTGCCAATGGTCAAAAGTGTACAGGATGTTATTACATAAGAATGCTGGATTTCAATCTGACAGATTTGATGTTTATAAATAGAATTAAAAGAAACTGCATTGTATTATAGAAAAAAGAAAGCCAAAATACAAGAATGATGAAATTAGCTATATATAATTACTCTGGAGAGACTCTGACAGAATGTACCTGATCCTAAGAATCTGTAACTAATTAGCTGCAGAGGACGGTTATCAAAGCTTAACAGAAAAGAAAGGTTTATTAACTAGAACAGGAGCAAAACTGTACTCCAATACCCCGTAAGCTTACAAGTAGTGAGAACTAAGAGAACAACAACAATGAGAATTCCCTTGACAACAACCCAGAGTTATTCTAATGGCTGAGACATAAACTGACAATGGGTACCGCTAGTATTAATGTACATTATTTCAGTCTGTCCCACACTACCTGCAAACAAACAAGGAGTTGCATACAATGCTTCAACGAGTGTCTCTACTACTACTTTCTTACCAATTTCTATACCTTCGCTAAACCCAAACACCTTCACCCTGAAATGGTACAGAAGACGATTCTCGCTGAGTTTTTCTGCTTGTGGACTCTTATGTAATTCAATTGCTTATTCTTTCTTAGAACATGGGTCTAGACCCAATTTAATCCTACAAAATTTATAAGGTAGGGGTTTCCTTTGTTGAACATTAGACAGTCCAAAGTCCTTTTAGATGATCAAATCACCTGATAAAGTTTTAATGATAACAAAACTCAAGTATACATTTATATTTAATGATTTATATATTTTGTTCAGTTAACTTTATTTTTAGAGAGCAGCAGACACATGATCCATGAAGAGATAAGTTTTCTTATTATCTACTACTTTTATGTTCTTCACCATTGTGTAATTCTTCACCATTGTGAAGTAAACTCTTGTGAGCTTTCATTGTTCTCTCTTTTGAGAGTGTTTCTTTAATTCTTGAATGGTCTTGATCTCAGGGGAAGATTGGGACTAGTATAACCTGGAGAGGGTTGTGTACTTGTGATAACCTGGAGAGGTTTGTATACTCGTGATAACCTGGAGAGGTTTGTATACTCGTTGTAATTATTTGCTAAATAGTGGAACCTCTTGAACAATTTGTTTGAGAACTGGACGTAGCCCAAGAGATTAGGGTGAACCAGTATAAAATTGCTTTATCTGTGCTTATATATTTTTGCCTTGGTTGGTGGTTTCTATTTATAGCGAATTGAGTTCAGGCTTCATTCAACCCCTCCCTTTTAGAGCCAGTTGTTCCTACACCTTCAATTATATATTGTATTTTGGTACTACCTCCATCCAATATAGACCTTGGGTTTCTTCCAATACACCCCCTCATGTCCAGCTCTACTGGTACATGAATAACATAGTGGATGAACATTTTTTAACAGATTAAGATGTAATCTAATACCATCTTAAAATGCGAATTTAGATGTTGAAATTTTCCCAATTTTCTCAACCTAGATATTTTGATTCCAAAGCTTCAAACCTTATGACCAACACAACAATCTTTCTTTCCAAAGATTGGAAATATGTGGAATTCAAAATATTCATACAGCTGATGGCAATTATCTACCTATCAAGGCTGTCAGTTAAATTTCTCCTTTAACTATTGTTTTTGTGTCTCCTGATCTTTTCACAAACCCTATTTCTATCGGGAAATTGGTTGATTATAATTGTACTACCCCGTTTTCTCTTCTGGTTGTGTTGTGCAGGTTCAAGTGTCCAGGAACACAATTATGAAGGGGCCTAAAATTGGATAACTATTACTATTCAATATCTTTGACTACATGTTCTCCTTCTTTGCCTTTATTTTCTCTTCCTCGTATTGATGTTGGAAATAAAGAGTAGAATAAAAGTTTAGGTCATCCAATTCTCGCGTACTCAGTACTCTGTAAAAATCTAGTTCGTTGGGCAGTAAATATCCATTTTCCCTTTGTTTCTTCTGATTGCATCATGTACGAACTTAGAAAAAGTAAAGCTCTGCCTTTTCCAAACATTGCAACTCATTGTTTTGATGTCATTCATAGTAAGTAATGTTTTAGGCATTACACCTATTATTTCCCATGTACATTATAACTATTTTATTCTCGTTCATGGATTATTACAATCATTTTAAGTGGATTTATTACCTTTGATGTGAGGCAAAAGGTGTTTTGTGCTTCTACAAGGTTTGTAACTCATGTTCAAATCAATTTTCTACACAAGTAAAAATGTTAAAACTTGGTTTTGGTGGAGAATGTATGTTTTATAAATTTCAGTTTTTTCTTCAAGACACAGGAATCATCTCTCAGCATTCTTGTCCTTCAACACCACAACAAAATGGTATTGTTGAGAGATGGAATCCTTATCTTCTTAGTATGATGAGAACTCTTTACACGAATCTTCAATTCTTCCTCTTGTAAAGCCCTTTCTACAACTGTTCATTTGATAATTTTGGACAATATATCTCCCTATATAAATTGTGTGGTCATTCCTCTTCATTTTATGATTTTTGTATATCTGGTTGTGTTTGTTTTGTGAACCTCCATGCTCAATTTGTTGAGTGTGCTTTTCTAATTCTCAAAAAGGTTCTGTTTGTTATGATTCAAATGTGTCTCGTATAAGAATATCTAGAAATGTTATTTTCTTTGAAAATTGGTACTTCTTTCCATCATATGCCAAACCATTATCTTTATCATTTATCTTTGTTGCCTAAATTTCTACTAAATTAACCACTGAAATGATTTAAACCTGATTTTGTAGTTGAAAGATGAAGTCATCATGACTTTGGAGTCCTCCAAGATCAACCGTCTAGCTGACCCTTTAGAACACCTTATCAATATGGTTTTCTTTTCCTATATCTTCTTTGACTACCTCATCTTCTATTCGTATTCATGTTATAAACATATTGGGAAAAGACTGTTGGAGAAAGGCAATCCAAGAAGAACTTGAGGCAATTGAAGAAAATCACTCTTGGGACATTGCCCTTTGTCCTCCCAATGTCACACTAGTTGGAGATAACCAGGTTTCTCTATGAATCCACCAAAAAAATCGGTATAAATTTTGAAGAGACATTTGGTCTTGTTGCCAAATTGGCTACATTCCAAACCACTCTAGTTATTGCCACTTCTCAACCTTGGAAACTATATAAAACAGATGTAACGTTTTTCTTCATAGTGATCTCAAAGAATAAGTTTATATGAAGCTTCATTTTGGCATGCCTGGTTCTTCTCATGATGTGAGTAAACTAAGGTGCCCTTTGTATGGATTTAAGTTTTGCAGTACATTTCCTAACTTGTCTTTTACACAGTCAGAACAATTTGTCTTTCTTCTGTCACGAATACTCTTGGGATAGTTCTCATTCTAGCTTTTGTGGTTGACGTTGTCATTACTCCCATCATACTCCGACTACTAAGCTTTAGGACATGCTCCATGCTAATTTTAAATATAGTGGGAATCTAATCTATTTTTGAGATTGCAATTACATTAGCAGCCTAATGTTTTTCTGAACCAGCAAAAATATATTCAAGTTATAAAAATATATTCAAGTTATAATCTTGGCAAGTTTGACTAGTGTTGATCCAATAGGTACTCCTTTGAAAGTTAATTGCAATATCATAAAGATGATAGAGATCTACAGGTCCTACGCTTTGTCAAAGTTTAGTAGGAAGTCTCATCTATATGGAATGTAGAATCCATCAAACTAGGCTGAAGAACCACAATCAAACTAATAAGACATGGTTTCTCTCCATAGGTTGTCTTAGAATGATCTAAAAAGATGATTCAACCAATTGGATCATAGACAATCCTCAAGAACACATGCACATGAAAATGGGTTTCAAACCCATATTGAAACAACTCAAGAACACGATGATATGAACAAAAGAATTGTACATAAGAGCAAGGTTGCAGAATTAAAGAGACAACATAGAAAGGCAACAATGAGATGGAATTTATGGATCAAATTTAATGAACAAGAATGGGTATGAAATCCATTTTTTGGTATTTCATGATTCACGGCCAAGACAAGAAAACACCAAAGGAATAGTGTAGCTTGCAAAATGATAAAGATCAAGTAAAGGAATTAAGAACAAAATAGAAAAGATGAAGAGGGATACAAGAAGTGTAGACACGCCACTTGAAGTTCAACTCGAGATAAATGCAATGGAAGAAACTCAAGACAATATAAGATTCACTAGAGATTCAGAGATTGACTCACAACTCTAGAGAAGAAGCTCTCATATAAATCCTCAAGATTAATTTAGAATGTATGGATGAGAAACAAAGAGTAATGGCCTCCTATCATGGGTGGCCAAAATGTGTTTATCTTCCATGGGAAGCTTTTGTAGTGTTTGCTTGCAAGCTAAACTATGTTTGCAATCAAACACTACAAAATTCTTACCCATATTCCTTCCTATTCTAATCTTATTCTAATCTTAGGACACCTACTACTAATTCGTGGCTTAAATTCTAAAAATTGAAAAACTCTTATTTTTATCTAATTATGTAACTAGATTTTATTAGCACCTCCTCAAGCTCCTTAGTCTTTCTTTCAGTTGTCCTTCCTTTTTTTATGTTCTTTTTGAATTCTTTTTTTTATCCTCCAGCTTTTGTAGCAACTCTTTTGAATAGCTTACTCCTCATCCATCTCACCACGATGTCAGGGAATTTTTCCTTCTAAGACATCTTTACAACCTATGCTTATAGTGGTGTTGATTGGGTTGGTTGCCCAAATTCTACTGCAAGGTGGTGTAATTTTTTAGGACATGCATATGTCATGGGAATGTAAGAAACAAAATATACATCTCTCACTTAATCTAAATATCTTGCAATGTCATCTGCATGTTCTGAGATTGTGGTTGAGTAATCTTTTAGTGGAGGTTGGCTTTTTTCAATCTGATTCAATTCTTTATGTTGATAATACAAGTTCCACTCAAATTGCAACAAATCTCATGTTTCATAAATGCACCAAACATATACAAAATAGACTATCACTATACAAGAGAAGCCTTAGCTAGTCAAGTTATCCCTCTTTGTATATTTCTGCTTATCTTCAAGTGATTGATATTTTAACCAACGTTATGGCTAAACAACGACATCAGGTATATTAAAATAAAGAGAGATAGATATAGGGTTAATTCCCTTGTGTTTAACATGTTAAAAATACACACAAAGGGTTGTTTATTTATAGATAATAAAAGTAACAAAAATAGTAATAAAATAACATATGGGCTAAGTCCGTTATATTCAACAAGGTACTTTTTAGCAAATTGGGGAATGTTAATACCCTTTATGTCGTGATAATTATTTTTAATTAGACATTACAATTGTACAACACAAATCTTTCTGTTAGGCTATCATTAGTATTTAATTAAATGTTACATTTCAATCATTACTATATAATTAGATGTTACAATGTTCTGGTGTAAATATAAAGCTTTTATTGGCTATTTAACAACAATGGTCTCAAGTTGGCATATCAATATTTTCCCAAATAGTATTACTGATTTTGTTATGGTTCTTATGATTTTCTGACACTCTAGTCATCCCAATCCTTGCAAAAAGTTTTGCATGTTCCTAAATTGACTAGCAATCTTATCTCTATACATTGGCTTACACAAAATTTGAATTGTGCATTGGCCTTTTTCCATTTTTATTGTGTATTATAGGAGCTTGTTGGGGGAAGGATGATTACATCTGCTAAAGAGCAGAGTAGGTTTTACTTCTTGCAATGTATGAAGATTGATGGTGTATTGTCAAGAGAGTGTTGTCTTCTAGTCAACAAGCAAACTCTAAAATCTTGGACAACCACCCTTGAGTATGCTAAGTCCTTGTTTCTTCATTTGTTTACAAAAGAGACAGTTGAGTCTTTTCACTATGATGTTGTCAATTTTCAAAACACCATAAGGCAACATATCCTCCTGGTTGCAATAAAAGTCTTGCACTTTTGACCTTGTGCATTATTATGTGTGGTGACCTATTTATGACTCTACACATGAGGCTAAGTGGTTTGTGAGATTAATTGATGATTGTACTTGTGTGACATGGTTATGTCTTTTAAAGAATAAATGTAAGGTTTGTTGAATATTTGTCTATTTCTTGCATCTTATTAAAAATCAATTTGGAAAGTTTATTAAGAGAGTTCGATCTAACAATGGTACAAAATATGTCAATCTAATTTTTTTTCCAAGTTTCTTAAAGATAATGACAATATTCAAGAGCTAACTTGTGTTAATACTTCCAAGAAATGTGTTTTGAGTGGGTTTTAGTATGTTTTTTTTTAATCTACATTCAAGTGTTATGTACAGGATAACAAAAATAGTGACAACAGTAACAACACATACCAGAGACTAATTGTCGAGCAGAATTTGGACGCCGTTGTTGAGCTAATGCTTGCACAATTGCATCCTCAACCTTATAGAGGAACATAACAAAAATTACTTAGATGACTGAATTTCCCACAACAATATATTTAAGTCAATTAATATATTTCTGAAAACCTTTAAAGAAGCAAGCTCCTTTAGTCCCATTTCAACAGAAAGCATACTTTCAATATTTCCTTCTCCAGTAAGATCATTTAAGTCAGGAACAATTTTGCTCCTCTTCTCGATTGCATCATCACCTGTTTAAAAATCATAACAATTATCTCTGGAATTCACATAATCCAAATCATCACTGTAAGAAAAAATATAACATAGAGCATAGATTTGCCCTACTATGCAGCCAAACTAATATGAACTGTAGAGTCCAAATCTTTTTTTCATGCCTTTTTCCCAGCATTCCTCCTTAGCCTTTTGTCCAGCAGAAACAACGACCTCAAATGGAAGAGGGGCTAAGGATGACCAAAGTTCGTACTTCGAAACTGCAACGTCTGCACAGATGCCTATAACCACGGAAGAAGTTACACTAGATAACAGACAGCAGTAAGTGAATCATGGAAATATTCACTTATCCAGATCAGCTGGATTCAAGCTTGATATATAGACAGAGTACAATTTTATATGCATGCAAACATACAAAAATTATAAAACTCATATTAAAAGCTCCATTAATGTATTCCAGTGCAGTTGAGATGCTTTTGCCTCTCACCAGAAGAAAAACAAAAAAGGACGGCATATCACCAGCTTGGTTTATTTTGTAGCTACATACCAAAGTGTTATCATCACTCTACAGATTACTGATAATACTAACATGCATAAATGCAGTAAAAATTATAATATATGAAAGCTTATTCAGGTTCTGTCAAAAGTGATTGCCATATAGAACCAATTGATAGTAAAATGACTTATTAGTCATGTCCACAAGAAATACAATATTGCTTCTCCCAAAAGCAAAGGAAAAAAAAAGAAGTTAAAACAGACAGTGGCCTACCATATTTTGCAGCTAAACCCCAATAACGAGCAAGCCAACACCTCTTTAGAACAACTTCTTCCTGTCAAGAAAATAATTATATATAACAAGTTTTCAAAGTAACTAACAAAATACAAATGGACACGTGCTACTGTGGAAGTATGTACCATTTCTTTCTGCGTTAATATCATTCTTTGAGTCATTGATCGAAGAGCTTTTACTTCAGATTCAACTCCATTAAGCTGTCTCACTGCAGCCTCAGTCTCAACTTTTGCATTCTGTTTCAGAAGAAATAATTAAACATATATGGCAGCCTGTGTTGAGAATGTTGAAAAATGGCATATTCACCTCAATTTCAGCCTGTAGAGATGTTATTTCCTTATCAGCTCCATCGTTTGAGTCTTTGGCATTCTTAAGCGCAGCCTGTGATATAAAAAGCTCTGTTGAAGGCATTTTTCACAAGGGTAGTAAGCAAGAAATGGAATACAAAACTATTTTGCTAAACAATATCTTGATTCCCAGAATGGTATAAATCAACTATGTTAAGAGTTTGTACAACATGCAGCTCGAAAGTTCAAGTTATCACCACCACATTACCTCTCTTTGACGCAATGCTGCTTCCTTTCTGCAATTCAGTAATATGGGGGTGTCATACACCGTACTACGCGAATGAAAACCCATTTGCAACAGTTTTAACTTTAATTCACAAACCTGCTCAAGAGTTTGGCTTCCAAAGATACACCTTCTCCAAGGGAAGCAACCTACAAATTCGGACGAAAAATTAAAAACTGCACAAGCACACTTGACAGAAATTTCATTGACACATACACTCATATAAACATAAATGTCTAAGCCAAATAATAAAATTTCAAAACTGAAAAAGGAAAGTTATATTAACTAGGGAGAAACTCTTCAAATATGATTATTCTTTCACTTTTTGGTTATCTAAAGTACAATGGGATGGGATCCAAACTCCTAGCCTAAAGGACTAAAGGCAGTGACCACTGGGCCAAAGGTCACATTCTGCAAGTATAGCATAGTAGATTATAATAGCCAACTACGCACACAAATACAACCCAATCTGGAGAGGTAAAAAATGATGAGTTAGGCTCAACAATAGACAGATTCTCAAATCAAAAAAGCAATAGGATATTCTTAATCACAAGCACTGTAGTAAGAAAGTATGAATTAGGGAATCATAATGTATCAACCAAGAACAAGGAGACAATAATTCAGAAGACCATGATCAATGGGTGGAAACAATAGTACTGTATACCAAAAAATAAATAAAGCCAGCACCTGCTTCTCAAGCTCCCTAACTCTGGCCTCTGATTCCTTGCATCTCTCTTCCTCGAGTCTAAGCTGCATTGTAGAAAGAAACACTTTAATACTTATGAATGATGTGAGTTCATTCACAACTGATAGAAAACAAAGTAAATCGTAGTACCTTGTCTAGAATACTTTCATTTTCTTCCTGCAGCATATCAACCTGCAGGTAGATCAGAGATTTGTTTAAGTGAATTTAGAAGGGCGTGGGCATAAGTTATCAACACGTTGAATTCTGTTTCATTGAAAGTTGGAAACACGAAATTTTTTTTTGGCAAAAAAGGTAATTAACCTCATCACGAAGTACAGAAGCCTCACGCTGATGTCCTGAATCTTTTGGTAGAACGAGTCCAGTATCAAACGGAAATCTGTAAATTTAATGGAATCCCGAATTGTAATGGTATTTTAGGGGGTGGACGGGCACGCATTATTATAACACATAGACATACATAAAAGGAATCGGAAATATGGAAAAACAATTTGGGAAGGGGTAAGCATTGTACGGATGTATTAGTTATAGAATAAGATATGACGTACAGGGGCAGAAATGCGAAGGGAGTGAGAATTTACCTATTATCTTTGGGCTTATTATTAGGAATGGGAGGGTCTAAGGAAGGAACAGGAGCTGGAGTCCTGAGGCTTAGCGGAGGTCTGTTGGTAGCAGGTGGAGTTGGTGCTGGTGCTGGTGCTGGGCGAAGATACATTGATTCTTCTGGGAAGTTTCGAGGTACCTGATTAAGTTAGGAGGTTAATGAGGAAAGGAAGTTAGTTAATTATGGATAGGATAAATGTGGAGTGGAAGGGGAAGAATCGGACCGCGGCAGGAGATGGCGATCTAAGAGTGGCAGTAGATTTAGCAGAGTTCCTTGAAAGAGAGAGAGGTGGGGGAGCAGTGTAGCGAAAACCCAGATCGTCGTCGTCGTCGTCGTCATCGTCGTCAGCAGTCTGAGAAGCCATGACCTGAGCGAGGCGCTGAGCTGCGGCTTTGGCAGCAACATTCTGAGTCCTTTTGACGGTTGAAATTCCAGCTGCAGTGAGTGTGAGGGAGGAAGAACGAGAATGGCCATTACGGGAGTGTGATGGTGAGGACATCACATTCCCAGATTCACTGCTCCACTTCCGCTCCATCTCTCTTTTCCCAGATTTCACCCTTCGCAAATTAATGTCTCTTCACTCCTGGTTAGTCGGTCAGTACTCCTACCAGTAGTGCTTCAATGTCAATGCTCATCACTCACTATTTTGACCCACTCTTTTCATTTTCCTTTTAAAAATCCACTACCCGTTACTAATTTTATATCATTTTCCGCCGTTTAATTATTATATCATAATTATTCAACTAAAATCTCGCTAAAGATAACAAATTAACAATTTCTGCTTTTAATTTTTTCTTTTCCATATTCATTAAAGAGGAATAAGATAAAGATGATGGTGGATGTAACACTTGAGTTAACTTTAGGTTATAAACTTCTTAATAAATATTTTTAGAGTAAAAATAAAATTATTTTTTATTTGTAGGCACTTTCGTATTATTTTTTTAAAATCAATATTTTTATTTATAAATTAGTTTTCTAAAAGTTTATTTTATTCTATATTGAAAGAGTTTTTTATATATATAAAAAAAACGGAGTCCTGTTCGTAAATATTGAATGAATGCGTGTAAAGAAAATTGGTGGATGTGTAGAAAGAAAGATGAATATATATTTTAAAATTTAGTATAAATTAGTTTTAAACACTTAATACGAAATGTTTCAATTAAAATATAACCCTATATGATAATATAAATTATTTCTAATAAATTATAAATATAAATTATGTGTATAAAATATTTATTTATATAAATTTGAAAAATATTTATTCCACGCTAAAATATTAATTTAACTTTTATTTTTCGTTTGGTTGAAAATATTCTTTAGATATTTTTTATTTCTAATAGTATATAAGTGGGAGCAAATTTCATTTTACAAACTAGACTGAACCAAAGTGAATCAGGCCGAACTGAACTAGACTAGACCGAACCGAACCGAAGCAAACCTAACCGTACCAGACTGAACCAAACCGAACCGAACCACACCAGACTGGACCGAACCCGATCGAACTGAGCTAGACTGAAACGAACCATACCAGACAAAATCAAACCGAACCAGACCATACATAATCGGACTGGACCAAACTGAACTAGACCCAACCAAACCAGACTAAACCCAACCTGACTAAACTGAACCGAACCAGGCCGCAACGAAAGCAGACCAAACCGAACTAGACAAAACCATACCAAACTGAACCGAACCAAACCAGACCGAACTAAACCGAACCAAACCAGACAGACCAAACTAAAACAAAGCAGACTGAACCGAACTAGACCGGACCAAACCAGAATGGACCGAACTTGACCGGACCGAACCAGACCAGACCAAACCAGACTAGACCAAACCGAAACAAACTAGACTAAACCGAACCAAACAGGACCAAACATGACTAGACCAAAACAAAACAAACCAAACCGAAACAAACCAGACTGGACCGAACCAAATCGGATCAAACCAAACCAGACTGAACCAAACCAGACCAAATTAAATCGAACCAATCCGAACCAAACCAGACTAGACCAAACCGAAACAAACCAGACTGAACCAAACCAGATTGGACCGAATCAAACCAGATAGAACCGGAGCGAACCGAACCAGACCCAACAAATCGGACCAGACCCAACCCGACCGAACCAAACCGAACCAGGCCATAACGAAAGCAGACCAAACCGAACCGAACCAGACCAAACCACATCAAACCACACCAAACTGAACCGAACCAAACCAGACCAAATTGAATCGAACCAAACCAGATAGACCAAACTGAGCTATCATTAGAAAGATATTTTTACCCTCTTTCCATTGGTCTAGGTTGGTTGCATTTATGAAATCATTTGGTCACCCAAAATCACCCCGAAAGTAGTGCCCCAAACTGGTTGCTGGGCATCACATAAAATCATAAACGTGGTCTTGAGGCTTACTTTGGGATGTTCGTTCTCCCTGGTATTGAAGCCTTAGAAGGTGTATGAGCTATCATTACAAAGATATTTTTACCCTCTTTCCATTGGTCTAGGCTGGGTGCATTTATGAAATCATTTGGTCACCCAAAATCACCCCGAAATTAGTGCCCAAAATGGTTTTTGGGCATCACAAAATCATAAACGTGGTCTTGAGGCTTAGTTTGGGATGTTCGTTCTCCTTGGTATTGAAGCTTTAGGGGGTGTATGAGCTATCATTAGAAAGATATTTTTACCCTCTTTCCATTGGTGTAGGTTGGGTGCATTGATGAAATCATTTGGTCACCCAAAAGCACCCGAAAAGTAGCGCCCCAAACTGGTTTCTGGGCATCATATAAAATTATAAACGTGGTCTTGAGGCTTACTTTGGGATGTTCGTTGTCCATGGAATTAATGCTTTAGGAGGTTTAAGAGCTATCATTAGAAATATATTTTTACCCTTCTTCCATTGGTTTAGGTTAGGTGCATTTATGAAATCATTTGGTCACCCAAAATCATCCCAAAATTAGTGCTCCAAACATGTTTTTAGACATCACATAAAATCATAAACGTGGTCTTGAGGCTTAGTTTGGGATGTTCGTTCTCCCTGGTATTGAAGCTTTAGGGGGTGTATGAGCTATCATTAGAAAGTTATTTTTACTCTCTTTCCATTGGTGTAGGTTGGGTGCATTTATGAAATCATTTGGTCACCCAAAAGCACCCGAAAAGTAGTGTCCCAAACTGGTTTCTGGGCATCACATAAAATCATAAACGTGGTGGCTTATGTTGGGATGTTCGTTCTCCCTAGTATTGAAGCTTTAGGAGGTGTATGAGTTATCATTTGAAATATAATTTTACCCTCTTTCGATTGGTCTAGGTTCGGTGCATTTATGAAATCATTTGGTCACCCAAAATCACCCTGGAAATAGTGCTCCAAACTGGTTTCTGGGCATCACATAAAATCATAAACGTGGTCTTAAGGCTTACTTTCATTTTCGGTCATTTTATTGTTGTTTTCCATTAATACGGTTAAAAAATGCACATACCTAATGTACAGTACCATCTGCACGAAAACCTGCCAAAAATAGAAACCAACCCAAGATGACTACGTTTTTCACCGAAATCTTTCGTACATAATTTTTTATCATTTTGTTATTGTTTCCCATCAATACGCTCAAAAATATAACGATCAAAAGTTTAGGTTATTTTGGCACGAAAACTCGCAAAAGTTACAAACCAACACATGATCACTTCTTTTTGCACCCAAACCATCTGCACATGGTTTTCGGTCATTTTATTGTTTTTTGCCATCAATATAGTTAAAAAATGCTTAGAACAAAAGAACAGGACCCTAAATACGAAAACCTGCCAAAAATAGAAACCAACCCTAGATAACTACATTTTTCATCCAAATCTTTTGCACATAATTTTTGATCATTTAGTTGTTGTTTCACATCAATACAACTTAAAAATATAACGGTCGAAAGTTTAGGTAATTTGGCACAAAAACTCGCAAAAGTTACAAATCAACACATCATGACTTATTTTTGCACCCAAACCCTATGCACATGATTTTTGGTCATTTCATTGTTTTTTTCCATCAATATGGTTAAAAAAAACTCAGAACAAAAGAACAGGACCCTAAATGCAAAAACCTGCCAAAAATAGAAACCAACACAAGATAACTACATTTTTCACCCAAATCTTTTGTACATAATTTTTGATCATTTTGTTGTTGTTTCACATCAATACAACTTAAAAATATAACGGTCACAGTTTAGGTCATTTGCCACGAAAACTCGCAAAAGTTACCAACCAACACATGATCACTTCTTTTTGCACCCAAACCCTTTGCACATGATTTTCGGCCATTTAATTATTTTTTTCCATCAATATGGTTAAAAAATGCTCAGCACAAAAGAACAGGACCCTAAATCCAAAAACCTACAAAAAATAGAAACCAACACAAGATAACTACATTTTTCACCCAAATCTTTTGTACACAATTTTCGGTCATTTTGTTTTTGTTTCACATCAATACAGCTTAAAAATATAACGGTCACAAGTTTACGTCATTTCGCACGAAAACTCGCAAAAGTTACAAACCAACACATCATTACTTATTTTTGCACCCAAACCATATGCAAATGATTTTCGGTCATTTTATTTTATTTTTCCATCAATATGCTTAAAAAATGCTCAAAACAAAAGAACAGGACCTTAAATGCAAAAACCTGCCAAAAATTGAAACCAACACCAGATAACGACATTTTTCACCCAACTCTTTTGTACATAATTTTCAGTCATTTTGTTGTTGTTTCACATCAATACAACTTAAAAATATAATGGTCAAAAGTTTAGGTTATTTGGCATGAAAACTCGCAAAAGTTACAAACAAACACATGATGAATTCTTTTTGCACCCAAACCCTATGCACATGATTTTCGGATATTTTATTATTTTTTACCATCAATATGGTTAAAAAATGCTCAGAATAAAAGAACAGAACCCTAAACGGAAAAACCTGCCAAAAATGGAAACCAACACTAGATAACTACATTTTGGACCCAAATCTTTTGCATATAATTTTCGGTCATTTTGTTGTTGTTTCACATCAATACAGCTTAAAAATATAACGGTCTCAAGATTAGGTCATTTGGCACGAAAACTCGCAAAAGTTACTAACCAACACATCATGACTTATTTTTGCACCCAAACCATCAGCAGATGATTTTCGATAATTTTATTGTTTTTTCCCATCAATATGGTTAAAAAATGATCAGAACAAAAGAACAGGACCCTAAACACAAAAACCTGCCAAAAATAGAAACAACCACCAGATAACTACATCTTTCACCCTAATCTTTTGCACATAATTTTCAGTCATTTTGTTGTTATTTTTCATCAATACAGCTTAAAAATATAACGGTCTCAAGTTTACGTCATTTGGCACGAAAACTCGCAAAAGTTATAAACCAACACATCCTGACTTATTTTTGCACCCAAACCCTATGCACACGATTTTCGGTCATTTTATTGTTTTTTTCCATTAATATGGTTAAAAAATGTTCAGAACAAAAGAACAGGACCCTAAATGCCAAAACCTGTCAAAAATAGAAACTAACCCCAGATAACTACATTTTTCACCCAAATCTTTTGCACATAATTTTCAGTCATTTTGTTGTTGTTTCACATCAATACAGCTTAAAAATATAACGGTCACAAGTTTACGTCATTTCGCACGAAAACTCGCAAAAGTTACAAACCAATACGTCATTACTTATTTTTGCACCCAAACCATCAACACACGATTTTCGATAATTTTATTGTTTTTTCCAATTAATATGGTTAAAAAATACTCAGAACAAAAGAATAGGACCCTAAATACGAAAACCTACCAAAAATTGAAACCAACCCAAGATAACTACATTTTTCAACCAAATCTTTTGCGTATAATTTTCGGTCATTTTTTTCTTGTGTCACATCAATACAACTTAAAAATATAATGATCACAAGTTTAGGTAATTTGGCACGAAAACTTGCAAAAGTTACCAATGAATACATGATGAATTGTTTTTGCACCCAAACCCTATTCACATGATTTTCGGTCATTTTATTGTTTTTTTCCATCGATATGGTTAAAAAATGCTCAAAACAAAAGAAAAGGACCCTAAATGAAAAAACCTGCGAAAAATAGAAACCAACATCAGATAACTACATTTTTCACCCAAATCTTTTGCACATAATTTTCAGTCATTTTGTTGTTGTTTCACATCAATACAGCTTAAAAATATAACGGTCAAAAGTTTACGTAATTTGGCCCGAAAAGTCGCAAAAGTTACAAACCAACACGTCATGACTTATTTTTGCACCCAAACCATCAGCACATCATTTTCGATCATTTTATTTTTTTTCCCATCAATATTGTTAAAAAATGCTTAGAACAAAAGAACAGGACCCCAAATACGAAAACCTGCTAAAAATATAAACAAACCCCAGATAACTACATTTTACACCCTAATATTTTGCACATAATTGTCGGTTATTTTGTTGTTATTTCACATCAATACAACTTAAAAATATAACGGTCACAAGTTTGAGTCGTTTGATACGAAAACTCGCAAAAGTTACAAACCAACACATCATGGCTTATTTTTGCACGCAAACTATATGCACATGATTTTCGATCATATTATTATTTTTTCACATCAATATGGTTAAAAAATATCAGAATAACAGAACAAGACCCCAAATACGAAAACCTACCAAAAATAGAAACTAACCCCAGATAACTACATTTTTCACCCAAATCTTTTGCACATAATTTTCGGTCATTTTGTTATTGTTTCACATCAATACAACTTAAAAATATAGCGGTTACAAGTTTACGTCATTTCGCACGAAAACTCGCAAAAGTTACAAACCAACACATCATTACTTATTTTTTACCCAAACCATCAGCACACGATCTTCAATAATTTTATTGTTTTTTCCAATCAATATGGTTAAAAAATGATAAGAACAAAAGAATAGGACCCTAAATACGAAAACCTACCAAAAATAGAAACCAACCCGAGATAACTACATTTTTAACCCAAATCTTTTGCGTATAATTTTCAGTCATTTTGTTATTGTGCCACATCAATACAACTTAAAAATATAATGGTTACAAGTTTAGGTCATTTGGCACGAAAACTCGCAAAAGTTACCAACCAACACATGATGACTTGTTTTTGCACCCAAACCCTATGCACATGATTTTTGGTTATTTTGTTGTTTTTTCCCATCAATATGGTTAAAAAATATCAGAACAAAAGAACATGACTCTAAATACGAAAACCTGCCAAAAATAAAAACCAACCCAAATATTTACATTTTTCATCCAAATCTTTTGCGTATAATTTTTGGTCATTTTGTTGTTGTTTCACATCAATACAACTTAAAAATATAACGGTCACAAGTTTAGGTCATTAGACACGAAAATTCGCAAAAGTTACCAACCAACACATGATGACTTGTTTTTGCACCCAAACCATATGCACATGATTTTCGGTCAATTTATTGTTTTTTCCCATCAATATGGTTAAAAAATATCAGAACAAAACAACAAGACCACAAATACGAAAACCTGCCAAAAATAGAAACCAACACTAGATAACTACATTTTACACCCTAATCCTTTGCACATAATTTTCGGTTATTTTGTTCTTGTTCCTCATCCATACAACATAAAAATATAACAGTCACAAGTATATGTCATTTGGCACGAAAACTCGCAAAACTTATAAACCAACACATCATGACTTATTTTTGCACCCAAACTATATGCATATAATATTCGGTCATTTTATTGTTTTTTCCCATCAATATGGTTAAAAAATGCTCAGAACAAAAGAACAGGACCCTAAATATGAAACCCTGTCAAAAATAGAAACCAACCCCAAATAACTACATTTTTCACCCTAATCTTTTGCACATAATTTTCGGTCATATTGTTGTTGTTTCACATCAATACAGCTTAAAAATATAACGGTTAAAGTTTAGATCATTTGGCATGAAAACTCCCAAAAGTTAGAAACCAACACATCATGACTTATTTTTGCACCCAAAGTATATGCACATGATTTTCGATCATTTTATTGTTTTTTCTCATCAATACGGTTAAAAATTGCTTAGAACAAAAGAATAGGAGTATAAATGGAAAAACTTGCCAAAAATAGAAACCAACACCAGATAACTACATTTTTCATCCAAATCTTTTTCACATAATTTTCGGTCATTTTGTTGTTGTTTCACATCAATACAGCTTAAAAATATAACGGTCTCAAGTTTACGTCATTTGGCACGAAAACACTCAAAAGTCACAAACCAACATATCATGACTTATTTTTGCACCCAAACCATCAGCACATGATTTTCGATCATTTTATTTTTTTTCCCATCAATACGGTTAAAAAATGCTCAGAACAATAGAACAAGACCCTAAGTACTAAAACCTGCCAAAAATGGAAACCAACACCAGATAACTACATTTTTCACCCTAATCTTTTGCATATCTTTTTCGGTTATTTTGTTGTTGTTTCACATCAATACAGCTTAAAAATATAACGGTTACAAGTTTAGGTCATTTGGCATCGAAACTCGCAAAAGTTACAAAATAACACATCATAACATATTTTTGCACGCAAACTATCTGCACATGATTTTCGATCATTTTATTGTTTTTTCCCATCAATATGGTTAAAAAATGTTTAGAACAAAACAACTGACCTTAAATACGAAAACCTGCCAAAAATAGAAACCACCCTCAGATAAGTACATTTTTCACCGAAAACTTTTGCACATACTTTTCGATTATTTTGTTGTTGTTTTCCGTCAATACGACTGAAAAATATTCCGGTCAAAAGTTGAGGCATTTATGCATGAAAAGTCCCAAAATTTATAAACCAACACATGATAACCTCTTTTTGCACCCAAACCGTCTACACATGATTTTCGATCATTTTATTGTGTTTTCCCATTAATATAGTTAAAAAATCCTCAGAACAAAAGAATAGGAAACTAAAAACGAAAACTTGTCAAAATTAGAAACAAACCCCAGATAACTACATTTTTAACCTAAATCTTTTGCGTATCTTTTTGGGTCATTTTGTTGTTCTTTCACATTAATACAGCTTAAAAATATAACGATTACAAGTTTAGGTCATTTGGCACGAAATCTCGCAAAAGTTAGAAACCAACACATCACGAGTTATTTTTGCACCCAAACCACATGCAGGTGATTTTCGGTCATTTTATTGTTTTTTCCCTTCAATATGGTTAAAAAATGCTCAGAACAAAAGAACATGACCCTAAATACAAAAAACTGCCAAAAATAGAAACTAACCCCAGATAACTACATTTTTCACCCTAATCTTTTGCACACAATTTTCGGTCATTTTGTTGTTCTTTTCTGTCAATACGGCTGAAAAATATTCCGGTCAAAAGTTCAGGACTTTATGCACGAAAACTCACAAATGTTACAAACCAACACATGATGACTTATTTTTGCACCCAAACCATATGTACATGATTTTCAGTCATTTTAATGTTCTTTTTCATCAATATGGTTAAAAAAATCCCAGAACAAAAGAACAAACCTAAATACGAAAACCTGCCATAAATAGAAACCAACCCCAAAGAACTACCTTTTTCACCCTAATCTTTTGTATATAACTTTCGATCATTTTGTTGTTGTTTCACATCAATACAACTTAAAAATATAACGGTCACAAGTTTAGGTCATTTGGCACGAAAACTCGCAAAAGTTACCAACCAACACATGATGACTTCTTTTTGCACCCAAACCATGATTTTCGATTATTTTATTGTTTTTTCACATCAATATGGTTGAAAGATGCTCAGAACAAAGCAACAAGACCCTAAATACGAAAACCTGCCAAAAATAGAAACCAACCCCAGATAACTACATTTTTCACCCTAATCTTTGGCAGATAATTTTCGGTCATTTTGTTGTTGTTTCACATCAATACAACTTAAACATATAACGGTCACAAGTTTAGGTAATTTGGCACGAAAACTCGCAAAAGTTACCAACCAACACATGATGACTTCCTTTTGCACCCAAACAATCTGCACATGATTTTCGGTCATTTTATTGTTTTTTCCCATCAGAATGGTTAAAAAATGCTTAGAACAAAAGAACACAACCCTAAATGTAAAAACTTGCCAAAAATAGAAACAAACCCGAGATAACTAAATATTTCACCCAAATCTTTTGTACATAATTTTCGGTCATTTTATTGTTGTTTTACATCAACACAGCTTAAAAATATAACATTTAAAAGTTTATGTCATTTGGCACGAAAACTACTGAAAGATACAAAGTAACACATGATGACTTGTTCTTGCACCTAAACCATCCGCACATCAATTTTCACCCAAATATTTGGCGTATAATTTTTGGTTATTTTGTTATTGTTTCAAATCAATACAACTTAAAAATATAACGGTGATAAGTTTAGGTTATTTGTCACAAAAACTCGCAAAAGTTACCAACCAATACCTGATGACTTCTTTTTCCACCCAAACTACGTGCACATGATTTTCGGTCATTGAATTTTTGTTTCCCATCAATATGGTTAAAAAATGCTTAGAACAAAACAACTGACCCTAAATACAAAAACCTGCCAAAAATAGAAACCACCATCAAATAACTACATTTTTCACCGAAATATTTTGCACATAATTTTCGGTCATTTTGTTGTTGTTTTCCGTCAATACGACTGAAAAACATTCCGGTCAAAAGTTGAGGTCTTTATGCATGAAAAGTCTTAAAATTTACAAACCAACACATAATGACCTCTTTTTGCACCCAAACCATCTACACATGATTTTCGATGATTTTATTGTTTTTTCCCATTAATATAGTTAAAAAATCCTCAGAACAAAAGAATAGGAAACTAAAAACGAAAACCTGCTAAAAATAGAAACCAACCCTAGATAACTACATTTTTCACCCACATCTTTTGCATATCTTTTTGGGTCATTTTGTTGTTCTTTCACATTAATACAACTTAAAAATATAACGATCACAAGCTTAGGTCATTTTGACACGAAAACTCGCAAAACTTAGAAACCAACACATCATGACTTGTTTTTGCACCTAAACCATATGCAGGTGATTTTCAGTCATTTTATTGTTTTTTCCCTTCAACATGGTTAAAACATGCTCAGAACAAAAGAACATGACCCTAAATACAAAAACCTGCCAAAAATAGAAACTAACCCTAGATAACTACATTTTTCACCGTAATCTTTTGCACACAATATTCGGTCATTTTGTTGTTCTTTTCTGTCAATACGGCTGAAAAATATTCCGGTCAAAAGTTCAGGACTTTCTGCACGAAAACTCCCATATGTTACAAACCAAGACATGATGACTTATTTTTGCACCCAAACCATATGCACATGATTTTCAGTCACTTTAATGTTCTTTTTCATCAATATGGTTAAAAAAATCCCAGAACAAAAGAACAAACCTAAATACGAAAACCTGCCATAAATAGAAACCAACCCTAGAGAACTACCTTTTTCACCCTAATCTTTTGTATATAACTTTCGATCATTTTGTTGTTGTTTCACATCAATACAACTTAAAAATATAACGGTCACAAGTTTAGGTCATTTGGCATGAAAACTCGCAAATGTTACCAACCAACACATGATGACTTCTTTTTGCACCCAAACCATCTCCACATGATTTTCGGTCATTTTATTGTTTCTTCCTATCAATATGGTTAAAAAATGCTCAAAACAAAAGAATAGGACCCTAAATACAAAAACCTGCCAAAAATAGAAACCAATCTCAAATAACTACATTTTTCACCATAATACTTTACACATAATTTTCGGTCATTTTGTTGTTGTTTCACATCAATACAACTTAAAAATATTAGGGTCACAAGTTTAGGTCATTTGGCACGAAAACTCGCAAAATTTACAAACCAACACATGAACACTTATTTTTGCACCCACAGCATCTGCACGTGATTTTCAGTCATTTTATTATTTTATCCCATCAATATGGTTAAAAAATGCTCAAAATAAAAGAATAGGACACTAAATACGAAAATCGGCCAAAAATAGAAACCAACCCCAGATAAATACATTTTTCATCCTAATCTTTTGCACATAATTTTGGGTCATTTTGTTGTCAATACAGCTAAAAAATATAACGGTCACAAGTATATGTCATTTGGCACGAAAACTCGCAAAAGTTGCCAACCAACATATGATGACTTCTTTTTGCACCCAAACCATGATTTTCGATCATTTTATTGTTTTTTCACATCAATATGGTTGAAAGATGCTCAGAACAAAGCAACAAGACCCTAAATACGAAAACCTGCCAAAAATAGAAACCAACTCGAGATAACTACATTTTTCACCCTAATCTTTGGCAGATAATTTTCGGTTATTTTGTCGTTGTTTCACATCAATACAGCTTAAAATATAACGGTCACAAGTTTAGGTCATTTGGTACGAAAAATCGCAAAAGTTACCAACCAACACATGATGACTTCTTTTTGCACCCAAACCATCTGCACATGATTTTCAGTCATTTTATTGTTTCTTCCCATCAATATGGTTAAAAAATGCTCAAAACAAAAGAACAGGACCCTAAATACCTAAACCTGCCAAAAATAGAAACCAACCCCAAATAACTACATTTTTCACCCTAATCCTTTGCACATAATTTTTGGTCATTTTTTTGTTGTTTCACATCAATACAGCTTAAAAATATAACGGTCACAAGTTCAGGTCATTTGGCACGAAAACTCGCAAAAGTTACCAACCAACACATGATGACTTCTTTTTGCACCCAAACCATGATTTTCGATCATTTTATTGTTTTTTCACATCAATATGGTTGAAAGATGCTCAGAACAGAGCAAGAAGACCCTACATAGGAAAACTTGCCAAAAATAGAAACCAACCCCAGATAACTACATTTTTCACCCTAATCTTTAGCAGATAATTTTCGGTCATTTTGTTGTTGTTTCACATCAATACAGCTTAAAAATATAACGGTCACAAGTTTAGGTCATTTGGCACGAAAAATCGCAAAAGTTACCAACAAACACATGATGACTTCTTTTTGCACCCAAACCATCTGCACATGATTTTCGGTGATTTTATTGTTTCTTCCCATCAATATGGTTAAAAAATGCTCAAAACAAAAGAACAAGACCCTAAATACAAAAACCTGCCAAAAATAGAAACCAACCCCAAATAATTACATTTTTCACCCTAATCCTTTGCACATAATTTTTGGTCATTTTGTTGTTTCACATCAATACAGCTGAAAAATATAACGGTCACAAGTTTAGGTCATTTGGCACGAAAACTCGCAAAAGTTACCAACCAACACATGATGACTTCTTTTTGCACCTAAACCATCTGCACATGATTTTCGGTCATTTTAGGGTTGGGGGTTCGGGGTTCCGGGTTTGGGGTTCGGGGTTTGGGGTTTGGGGTTTGGGGTTTAGGGTTTGGGGTTTGGGGTTCGGGGTTTGGGGTTCGGGGTT